>Ga0226835_1000151_pt1 | contig 122464 bp, 117 predicted proteins | sample LAC_MetaG_1_FD_163627 | JGI IMG/M metagenome (GOLD analysis project Ga0226835, IMG submission 163627) | Anaerobic ammonium oxidizing microbial communities from anammox membrane bioreactor (MBR) in UC Berkley, California, United States -... | ecosystem: Engineered > Bioreactor > Anaerobic >... | reverse complement strand
CTGGCTGGGGCGCCAGGATTCGAACCTGGGAATGGCGGAATCAAAATCCGCTGCCTTACCACTTGGCTACGCCCCACCAGATTGGCTACGTCCCGCCAAAGCAGGGCTCGGGGCCTTCTGGGCGCGCGGAAAATAGCCGCGTCCGCTTCGCTTAGCAATGCCGGTGGGGAGTGTCATCTCGCAACGTGGATGAGCCGGCCCCATCCCGCGCTAGTTCTTCTGGCCGCGCAAGCGCAGCACTTCATTTTTCAATCCCGAGAGGTCCTTCTGTGTGCCGGCCGGGCGGACCTCCATGCGGATGCCGCCGACCCATTCGCGGCCCTTGTTATAGAGTTCGCGGCTCTTCTCAGTCACGCATCTGTGGGCGTCCACCAGTGGTGCGCCAGCGCATCCCATGAACCACTCGCCATAACCCAGCGGCACGCCCAGAAGCGCAATCTCGTATCCGTCCAGGCTGCGCAGTTTGATATCAAGCTCCTCCTTGCTGCATTTGGAACGGGTCTCGTCCCAGGAGCACGCGACCAAAGCCGGCGGTGCAAAGACAAAAGCAGCGAACATAAAAATGACGGCGACGAGATAGGGCACGGTCTGTCCTCTAGGAGAGGGCGACGGACGCATCGGCTTGCAACACTGTCATTCTAGTAGGCCGCCCTGGAAAGGCGAGGCCGATCGCCCGTGCCAGACCAGTCGCACAGGGAGCGCGATGCGAGCGCCTGGACTAGGCACATTCTGGGACAGAAACTACAATGATATCAAAATCCTGAATGAAGCGTGCGATCGCGCCGGACCCGCCTCCGGAACGGTTGTGGCACAAGCGCCGAATGTCATCGGTATCGTTGACCGCGGAGGGATGCCGACTAGATTGCCCGCATTCTTGGCGCGCCCCGTTCATCGGCCGCCTCCGGAGTTTTCGTCATGTCCTATCGCGCACCCCTCCCGGACATTGCATCGGCATTGAAGCACGGCGCCGGCCTGCAACGCGCCATCGCCGACGGTCTCTATGGCGATCTCGGCGAAGACGACATCGATGCGGTCATCGCCGAGGCGGGGCGCTTCGCCGCAAACGTCATCGCTCCGCTCAACATCGTCGGCGACCGCCACGGCACGCCTTTCAGGGACGGCACGGTGACGACGCCGCCCGGCTGGAAGGAGGCCTATCGCGCCTGGGCCGCCGCCGGCTGGAACGGCATCGCCGCGCCCGCCGAATGGGGCGGTCAGGATCTGCCGCACGCGGTCAAAGTCGCCTGCAACGAGATCTGGAACTCGGGCTCCATGGCCTTCATCATCGGCCCGGTCCTGACAATGGCCGCGATCGAAGCGCTCAGCACGCACGGCACGCAGGCGCTGAAGGAAACCTATCTGCCTAGGCTCGTCAGCGGCGAATGGACAGGCACGATGCAGCTCACCGAGCCGCAGGCCGGTTCCGACGTCGGCGCGCTGCGCACGCGCGCGGTGCGACACGGCGACGGTTCCTATCGCCTGACCGGCCAGAAGATTTTCATCACCTATGGCGAGCACGACCTCACCGACAACATCATCCATTTCGTGCTCGCCCGCCTGCCCGACGCCCCGTCCGGGACGAAAGGCATCTCGCTCTTTCTGGTGCCGAAATTCCTTGTCAACGCCGACGGCTCACTCGGCGAACGCAACGACGTGCGCGCGCACTCGATCGAGCACAAGATGGGCATCCACGCTTCACCGACCTGCACCATGGTCTATGGCGACAAAGGCGGCGCCATCGGCTTTCTCGTCGGCAAGGAACATGCCGGCATGGCTTGCATGTTCACGATGATGAACAGCGCGCGCCTTTCCGTCGGCATCGGCGGCGTCGGCGTTGCCGAGCGTGCGACGCAGGCAGCATTCGCCTATGCCCGCGAGCGCAAGCAGGGTCGCACGGCCGGCATGCCGACGGACCAGTCCGTCACCATCATCGACCATGTCGATGTCCGCCGCATGTTGCTGACCATGCGCGCGCTCACCAGAGCCGCCCGCGCGATCTGCTATGCGACGGCGATCGCACTCGACCGCGCCGAGCGCGGCGCGGACGAAACCGCGCGCCGGACGGGACAGGACCGCGCCGCGCTGCTGACACCGGTCGCTAAGGCTTTTTCCACCGATGTCGGCACCGAAGTGGCCTCGCTCGGCATCCAGGTGCATGGCGGCATGGGTTATATCGAGGAGACCGGCGCCGCCCAACATTATCGCGATGCGCGGATCGCCCAGATTTATGAAGGCACGAACGGCATCCAGGCGATCGATCTCGTCACCCGCAAGGTTCCGCTCAACGACGGCCAGACGGTACGCCGCTTCATCGGCGAGTTGCGCGAGACCGTCGCCAGATTGCGCGCGGCCAACGATCCGGGCTTCGGCGCGACAGCGACCCGGCTGGGCGAGGCGGTCGAAAGCCTCGATCGCGCCACGCAATGGATCCTGAAACAGGGCGGCCGGACCGCCGACACGGTGCTTGCGGGCGCGACCTCGTATCTGCGCCTGTTCGCCTATGCCGCCGGCGGCTGCATGCTCGCCGAGGAGGCGCTCGCCGCCGCACGCGGCGCTGCGAACGCCGCCGACCGTATCGGCACCGCCCGCTTCTTTGCGGAAAACATGGCTGTGCAGGCCGGCGGCCTCGAGACCTGCGTGACCCAGAGCGCCGAATCCGTCACCACGGCCACGCTGCCCGACCCCACCGCCTGAGTATTGCCATGACCGATCTCGTCCAGGTTTCCGATGAAAACGGCGTGCGGCTGATCCGCATGAACCGTGCCGACAAGAAGAATGCGCTCAACGCCCCGATGTACGACGCCATGGCGGATGCCATCGAGCGCGCGGCCGCGCACCGTGCGATTCGCTGCCTGATGATCGCCGGCGCGCCGGGAGCCTTCTGCGCCGGCAACGATTTGAAGGATTTCCAGCACGCCGCCCGCCACGATGGCGGCCTCGGCGAACCGGTCATCCGCTTCCTGCACGCTCTGGCCGGCAACGAGAAGCCGCTCGTGGCAGCGGTGCAGGGCGTCGCGGTCGGCATCGGAACGACCATGCTCCTGCATTGCGATTATGTGGTCGCCGGCACCGACGTCCGCCTGTCGACGCCGTTCGTGAGTTTGGGCCTGCTTCCGGAAGCGGCTTCGAGCCTGCTGATGCCGCGCCTGATCGGCCATCGCCGCGCCTTCGCGCTTCTCGTCATGGGTCAGCCGCTCGATGCCGACGCCGCGAAGGAATGCGGGCTGGTCAACGCGATGGCTGCGCCGGCGGAGGTCGACGAATTGGCCATGGCCGCCGCCCTACGGATCGCCCAATTGCCGCCAGACGCTGTTGCACTCTCGCGCCAGTTGATGCGCGGGTCACCCGAGGAGGTGCATAAGCGCATCGAGGACGAAGCCGAGCAGTTCCGCATCCGGCTGCGCTCGGACGAAGCGCGCGCCGCGCTCGACGCTTTCTTCGCGCGCAAGAAGTAGGCCACAGCGGCGCATGTCCGCTGTGGCCTGGCGTCAGATCGGCTTCAGGCCCGCCTCGATCTCCTTGCGCCGCCCTTCGAGGAACGGTGGCAGCGCGAGTTTCTCGCCGAGCTTGTCCATCGGCTCATCGGTCGCAAAGCCCGGACCGTCGGTCGCGATCTCAAACAGGATTCCGTTCGGCTCCCGGAAATAGAGCGAACGGAAATAGAAGCGATCGACCTCGCCGCTATTCGGCATTCCGACGTCGTTGAGGCGGTGGGCCCAGGCCTCGTAATCGGCGTCCGGCGAGCGGAACGCGACGTGATGGACGCCGCCCGCCCCCGGATGCGCGGGCGCAAGGTCGGGTCGCTCGGCCACGTGCAGTTCCGCGGCCGCGCCGCCCTCGCCCATTTCGAACACGTGGACGCGATGCGCTGTCGATTCCGGATCGGAATACTCGCGCACGCTCCGCATGAACATCACCTTTTCGAGAACGACGCGGGTCGTGCGCAGGTCAGGCACCGTCAGGGTGATCGGGCCGAGGCCGCGGATCTGCCGATCCGCCGGAACGGGGCTCTTCTCCCAGGGGTGCGCTTCGCCCTTGCCACCGTCGTCGATGAGGCTCAGGCGCTGGCCTTCCGGATCCTCGAAATCGAGGGTGAGCCGGCCGTCGCGCTCGACGATCTCCCCGGGCTTTACCTTCGCGTCCGCGAGGCGCCCGCGCCACCAGTCGAGCGCCGCCGCCCCCGCGACCCGCAGGGCGGTGCGCGAAATGCTGTGCGTCCCGTGACGCGCCGGGCGCGACGGAAAGTCGAAAAAGGTGATGTCGCTACCGGGCGACGCCTTTCCGTCGGCATAGAAGAAGTGATAGGCGCTGACGTCATCCTGATTGACGGTTTTCTTGACAAGCCGCAGGCCAAGCGTCCGGGTGTAGAAAGCGACGTTGGCGGCGGCATCGGCGGTTACGGCCGTCAGATGATGAATTCCTGTCAATTGCATCGGGACATCTCCGGCTCCGGCCGGATCGGCAATCCGGGGGCATGGCTTGCGATGGCGACCGGCCCCATTTAGGAACTCGGACTGCAAATTATAAGTGCCACGCCAGCGCGCGGGAGAAGCTCATGTCCCTGAAGGGCAAGACCCTGTTCATCACCGGCGCGTCGCGCGGGATCGGCCTTGCGATCGCGCTGCGGGCGGCCCGCGACGGCGCCAACGTGGCCGTTGCCGCAAAGACCGAGAGCCCACACCCGAAACTGCCGGGGACCATCTATAGTGCGGCCGAGGAGATCGAAAAGGCCGGCGGGCGGGCATTGCCGGTCGTACTCGATGTGCGCGAAGAACAGTCGGTGCGAGACGGCCTCGCCCGGACGGCCGCCGCCTTCGGCGGCATCGATATCGTCGTCAACAATGCGAGCGCCATTCAAGTCACGCCCGTGATCGAGACCGACATGAAACGTTACGACCTCATGCACGCGGTCAATGCTCGCGGCACGTTCATGGTCTCCAAATACGCCATCCCCTATCTCGAAAAGGCGGCTAACCCCCACATCCTCATGAATTCCCCGCCGCTCGACATGAAGGAGAAATGGTTCGCCCCGCACACGGCCTACTCGATGGCCAAATTCGGCATGAGCCTCGTCGCTCTCGGACTGGCCGGCGAATTGCGATCCCGGGGCATTGCCGTCAACGCGCTCTGGCCGCGTACCACGATCGCAACGAGCGCGATCCGCAATCTCCTGGGCGGCGACGAGACCATGAAAATGTCGCGCAGCCCCGAAATCATGGCAGACGCGGCATGCCTCATCTTCCAAAAACCGGCCGCCGCCTTCACCGGTCATTTCCTGATTGACGACAGCTTCCTCGCAAGCGAGGGTGTTTCCGACTTCGACCGCTATCGCATCGATCCTTCGCAGCCGCTTGCGCCCTGCTTCTTCGTGCCGGACGACAGCGTCCCGCCCAAGGGTGTCGTCGTCGAAGGAAAAAGGAATATTGGCGGGCGCCAATTGCCAGCCTGATACGGTCACGAACGATCCATGGACACGCTTTTCGTCAGCCATCCGGCCTGCCTCGACCACGTCACTCCCGCCGGTCATCCCGAACGGCCGGACCGGTTGCGGGCGGTCGAGAGGGCACTGGAGAGCGAACGCTTCTCCGGGCTTGTGCGCGAGCCGGCGCCGCGGATCGACACCGACATCATCGCGCTCTGCCATCCGGCCGAATATATCGAAGCAATCCGCGAAGCTTCGCCGCGCGAGGGCATGGTCCGCCTGGATTCGGATACCTCGATGTCGCCGGGAAGCTTCGAAGCCGCCTTGCGCGCCGCGGGCGGCGCGATGCTCGCCGTCGACGAGGTCGTCGGCAAGAAAGTATCGAATGCCTTCGTTGCCGTGCGCCCACCCGGCCATCACGCCGAGACGGCGCGCCCGATGGGGTTCTGTCTGTTCAACAACGTCGCCATCGCCGCGCGCCATGCCCAGAAGAAGCACGGCCTTGGCCGGGTCGCGATCGTCGATTTCGACGTGCATCACGGCAACGGATCGCAGGACATTTTCTGGAGCGATCGCACCGTGATGTATTGCTCGACCCACGAGATGCCGCTTTATCCCGGCACCGGCGCGCGCAGCGAACGCGGCGAACACGATACCGTCGTCAACGCCCCGTTGCGGGCCGGCGACGGCGGCACGGAATTTCGCGCCGCAATGGAAGAGAGCATCCTGCCGCGGCTGAACGGATTTGCCCCCGATCTCGTCATCATTTCCGCCGGCTTCGACGCCCATATGCGCGACCCGCTCGCCAGCCTCAATTTCGTCGAAGACGATTTCGCCTGGGCAACCGCAAAGCTCATGGAGGTTGCCGACAGACATGCGCAAGGGCGTGTGGTGTCTGTGCTCGAGGGCGGTTACGACCTGGAGGGCCTTGGCCGCTCAGTCGCCGCCCACGTCGCCACATTGATGCACGGTTAGTGCGCGACGGGTTTTCCACGCGATCTTGTCCGCGAACGAATGACGCTGGCGCCTGCGGATCAGGCGGCGCTACACTGACGACGAGATGAATCGGAAGGACGCGATGGCCGCAAACCCGGACATTGGAAAGATGCCCTTCGAGCGGGCAATCGAGGAACTCGAGCAGATCATCCGCCGGCTCGAAGAGGGCAAGGTGCCGCTCGAGGAATCGGTCGCGATCTACGAGCGCGGCGAAGCGCTCCGGCGGCGCTGCGACGAATTGCTGAAAGCGGCGGAAGCGCGCGTGGAAAAGATCACGCTCGACGGGAGCGGAAAACCTAAAGGCACCGAGCCGCTCGACGTCAAGTGATCGCAACTATTTCTTGCGATAGATCAGCAGCGTCTTGAACTCGCCGACCCGCTCCACGGGCTTGGCCTTTTCCCATTCGGGAATGATCTGCATCGTGCGTTCGGCGCCCATCGACTTCGTATAGAAGACGATGTGGCCGCCGCTGCGGGTCTTGTCCGTGAACAGGTCGAGCACCTGCCGGTCGGTCAGGCCGCCATATTCCGCGCTGTCGGTGTTCGGGAAAAAGAACTCGCACAGGTGCACCATCGTGACGATGTCAAAATCGGGGAGCAGACGCGGATTGGTCAGGTAGATGTCGCCGAAATAGGCGAGATAGGACTTTGCGACCTGAGCGTTCTCGGTCACCAGCTTGATGTAGGCTTGGTATTCCTCGATCGACGCGGTGATTGCGACGACCGCGTTACCCGTTCCGTTCTTTGCCTGCTCGACACCGACGACGTGATGGGTGCCGGTGCCGAAATGGTAGATGAGCTTGCCGCGCTGGCCGGTGGCCGCGATCCAGTCGTTGAAGTGCACGTCGCAGGGGCAGATATCCTCGTGCAAATCCCATTTGTCGGTCCAGTAATTCATCTTCGACATGCGGTTCCCCCGATCGGTCGCTGTTTATCCGCGCCGGTTCCTTGCATCGGTCAAGCCGGTTGCGCCGTCAAGTCCGCCGCGACGTCCGGCGTCTGCGGCGGACGGGCAAGCTCGATGCGGCGCTGGTGCAGCTCGGCCAGGACCTCGCGGCGGTCGATGGTGAGGATGATGGTACGCGGCAGGCGCGCGAACAGCATCCGGTAAAGCTCCTGGCCGGAGACGTCCGCGAGCGTGGAGACCGGCTCGTCGAACAACAGGATGTCGGGCCGGCGCAGGAGCACCCGCGCAAAGCCGATGCGCTGCTGCTCCCCGCCCGACAGAAGCACGTTCCAGTCGGCCTCCTCGTCGAGCCGCCCGACGAGATGCGGCAGCCCGACCGCCAGCAGCGCCTCACGCAGCGCCTCCTCCGGCACCGTGTCGACGGGGCGCGGATAGGCCACCGCCTGGCGCAGGGTGCCGAGCGGAAAATACGGGCGCTGCGGCATCACCATGACGTCGGCGCGTTCCGACCACCTCACCGTCCCCTCGCCCGAGGGCCACAGCCCCGACAGCGCGCGGAACAGGCTCGACTTGCCCGCCCCCGAAGGCCCCGCGACCAGCAACCGTTCGCCCGGGGCGAGGGCAAGCTGCGGCACGCTGGCAATGGACGTACCGTCCGGCAGCAGTACGTCGAGGCCGCGCACCTGCAGGCCGCCCGCCGTGTCGTGGCTCACGGCGATCGTGTGCGCACCCTGCTGGGCGGCGTCCACCGCCTTCATGGCGTTCTCGAACTGCCACAACCGGTCCATGAACGCCTTCCATTCGGCGAGCTTGCTGTAGGCGCTCAGGCAGAAGGCGAACGAGCCCTCCACCCGCTGGAACGCGAAAGCCGACTGCATCAGCGTGCCGAGCGGAATGGCGGCGGCCAGATAGGCCGGCGAATTGATCAGGATCGGCACCACCGTGGAGGCCTGGGCATAACCGCCGATGAAGCCGACAAGCTTGGTCTGGCGCACGACGAGCGCGATCCAGTTGCGCACGAGATTGGCAAAGCGCGCCGTCAGCTCGGCGCGCTCGACCGGCTCGCCCTGCATGAGCGCGATCGGCTCCGAATTGTCGGCGGCACGCACGATGGCGAAGCGATAGTCGGATTCGAAGCGCTGCTGGTTGAAATTGAGCGGAATCAGCCGCCAGCCGATCCAGTGCGCAACCAGCGTCCCGATCAGCGCATAGAGCAGCGCTCCGGCGATCAGATAGCCGGGGAACGACCAGTCGCGTCCGAACAGCGGCAGCGGCGTGATGGCGGACGCGCCCCACAGGATGATCGCGAACGTGACAAGCGTGGTGACGCTGCCGATCAGGCCGGTGGTCAGTTCGTGGGTGCGCTGAATGAACAGATACACGTCGCTGGCAATGCGCAGGTGGATATTGTCGACCTCGGGCGCAACGAAACGGGCGCGATAGTGGCGCCCGTCCGCCATCCAGGAGGACACGTAATTGGCGGTCAGCCAGCGGCGCCAGCGGATCTGCAGGGTCTGCCCGCAATAGAAATTGCTCGCGGTGATCGCGGTCGCGCCGAGCACGATCAGGCAGAACACGAGAAGCTCGCTGCCGAAGGCGTCCCAGTTGCGCGCCTCCAGCGCGTTGAAGAAACGCGCATTCCAGTTCGCGATCACCACCGCCAGATAGACCAGCGCGAGTTCGCCCGCGAGAATGCCGGTCAGCAGCAGGCGCCCGGCGACGCGATCCTCGGAACGGAAATAGGGAAGCGACACGGCAAAGAAAATCCGCAGCGTCCCCGCAAGCCTCGTCATTGTTCAAACCCCGTTCGCGACACAGATTTTCTATCGCGGACCCGATCCGCGATCCATGGCGTCGTGCCGGCGGGAGCCGGTCGTTGAACGGACGTTCATGTGATGGGGGCGCGCCCGCGCGCCTTACGCTTGCGCCGATCCGGCGCGGCGCAGGCCGAGCGCCAGGATGCGGTTGAGGAGGTCGGGATAGCGCAGCCCGTCATGGGCGGCGGCGGAGGCGAATTCCTCGCTCTTGGCGATTTCGGGGTTGGGATTGGCCTCGATGAAATAGGGCACGTTGTCGGCCGACAGGCGAAAATCGACGCGGGCATAGCCGTCGAGCTCCAGGATACGGCAGACGCGCTTGACGATCTTGATGATGCGCGAGCGCACCTCCGGCGAAAGGCCCTCAGCCGGTCCCTGCTTGATGCCGCGCCTTTCCTGATACTCGGGATCGTGCTTGACCTTCTCGGTGGCGATCCGGCTCGTGCCCGGCGGCAGGTCGCCGAAATCCAGCTCCCAGATCGGCAGCACGCGCAGCCGCTCGTTACCCACGACCCCGACATAGATTTCCCGTCCGTCGATATATTCCTCTGCGATGGCGGCGGTGCCGATGCGTTCGTGGATGAAGGTGACCCGCTCGTCGAGCTTCTCGTCGGTATCGACCAGCGAGGCCTGTGCGATGCCGTAGGACGCGTCCTCGCTGATGCTCTTGACGATCAGCGGCAGCGCCAGCCGCGCCGGGCGCCTGATCTTGCGCCGCATCGGAAACACCCCGAACGCGGGTACCGGTATGCGGTGATACAGCAGGAGCTTCTTCGACAGGTCCTTGCCGCGCGCCAGGATCAGCCCGCGCGGATTGCAACCGGTATAGGGAATGCGCAGCAGCTCGAGATAGCTCGCGACATTCTGGTCGTAGGTCGGGTCGCCGTGGAATTGCTCGAGCAGGTTGAAGACGATGTCGGGCTTCCAGCTTTCGATCTCGTCGCGGATCAGCTTCAGCTCGTTCTGCACGCCGAGCGGACGCACGTCATGGCCGTTTGCGCGCAGCGTGCTGACGACGTCATATTCCGTCTTCCAGGCGTGAATGTCCTGCTCGCTGTACCCCTTGAGCGTATCGGGAGGCACGAGGTCCGGGTGCAGCAGCACCAGAACACGGAGACGTTTCATGACGCGCCTGCCTTGTCGGGCGAATCAGCCTAAAGCGCGAACCATTGTCGCCGCGACGGGCTGTAAAGAGAATGGACCGTCTTTGCCGTCAACAGGACGGCAAAATCGAGCCGGAGCTGCCGTTCAGGCCCAACCGCCCGCAATTTTAGCTCGCGGCACCGGCCGATCATCTCGTCGAGCACGGCGTCGAGGGTAAGCTGATATTCGCCCGTCCATTTCGACACCATCTGGCGGACCTTCGCGCGATTCTTGCGGATGAAGGCCGACGCTGTGGGCGAGGTGCGGTATTGCTGATCGCTTGAGAAGATACGCAGCAGGTCGCGGTCGTAGGTGGTCGGCGTCTCGATCGCGTAGAATGCGTGCTTCTTGTGGTAATGTTCCGCCAGCGTCATGGTGTTGCTGCTGAGCGGATCGACGCGGAGGCGCTTCGTCAACAGCGGCTTCTGTCCGGCGATCTCCGCCATCAGTTCGTCGACATAAAGCAGCTTCTTGAGCGCCGGCCAGCCCTCGTAGCGCTTGCGCCAGTTCGAGCGCGGGGTGAGCCAGACCGCGAAGGTCTCGGCAAAATCCTCGTCGGGATGGCTCTGCGCGTACCACAGACGCAGATGCTGGACGAAATTCTTGCTCGCCGGATTGGGCCGGTAATAGCTCGGATAGCGGGTGGAGGAGCGGCCGAACAGGCGCTGCCAGTTGCGCCGGCGGTGGAGCTGATAGGCATGCTGGACGACATGGCCGGCTTCATGGCGCAGGATGCGCATGCATTCCCGGTCGGTGCCGCCTTCCACCTCGATGATCATCTTGCGTTCGAGCCGCGTCAGACGCGGATGCGCGAGATAGAACGGGATGGCGATGCCCGGCGTATCGTCGGGGCTGAACCATTCGCTGGACAACCAGGCGTGCGGCCGGATCAGGAGGCCGCGCTGCCCGAGTTCCTCATAGAGGTCGGCGAGCCGGCGCTCCAGCCAGGTGCCTTCGACGATGACCTTGAGGTCCTTCAGGCGAAGCTTCAGCAGCCGCTCATCGGGCCAGTTTGCCCACGGGAACCTACGGGACATGGCGATATGAACACGGGGAACCGATCATCGTTCCCCATCGTGTCATGTCGGACAGCCACCAACAACCGGTCCGTACGTCGCGGCCGCCCCGACCGGCTTCGGAGGAACGGCGCCGCCGCTCAGCGGGTCACAACGACCGGCGTTCCCATATGCACGCGCTGGATCAGGTGCATGATGTCCGCGTTGTGCATGCGGATGCAGCCATAGGATACGAAGCCGCCGATCGAGCCGGGCGCGTTCGTGCCGTGGATGGCGTATTCGCCCTTGGCCAGCAGGAGCGCAGCCGCGCCCATCGGATTGCGCGGCGAGCCGCCCGGGATGACGTGCGGCAAGGAGGGCTTGTCGCGGCGGATTTCGGCGGGAGGCGACCAGTCGGGCCGCAACCGGATGCTGGTGATGAAGGTCGAGCCGGTCCAAGTCTTGCCGGCGCGCCCGACGCCGACCGGATAGCTGATCGCCCGGCCGCCGCCGGTGACGTAATAGAGGCGGCGCGCACCGGTGCGCACGACGATTGTGCCCGGTGCATAGCCGTTCAAACTCGTTTCCTGGCGCGCATGAGCCGGGCGCGATCCGTCGATCGCAATCGCGGACACGGTCAGCGCAAAGGCCAGCAGACAAAGCCTGGTCAGCAGACACAGTTTCTTCATTCCAACCTCTCGGTGGGGAGACGCCCTGTGGCGCATGGCGGCGAAGCCGGCAGAATAGGATCGAAATATTACCGGCGCGATGACGGGCGCGCCACATCGCGGAATTATCGGCGCGGTAGTTCCGCACCGAATCGATCGGCGGTCCAGAAAGACAAACGAGCTGCGGTCGACGGAATCTCGCCAGTTGTGGCAGGGCACCGAGGCCCCAAGGGTGGAAAGTCATCAAACTTTTGGTGAAGCCGGCGCTTTTCCAGACCATTTCCAGGAAACGGCGCAAGGGCATAAAAATGAATTTCTACGATATGTTTCAGTAGGTTATCGACGCAGGCTTCAATCGGCGATCGGACCAATGCAACAGATCGTCGCACAAGAGGCTTTTGTGTGTCTTTTTGGCACTAGAGAGCGGCTTGGGAAGCCCTATAGTGGTTAATTGTCATGACACGGGGGTGCTCTCCATGAAGAAAGTGATCCTTGTTGCGGCCGCTGTTCTCACGCTCGTGGGCGTTGCGGGCTGCACCACGGTTGGCAAGGCCCCGATCGGAAAAGCTCCGGTCGTCACCAAGGGCTGATGCCGATCTAGGACTAGACTTTGCGTAATAGTGCTACGGAAGGGCCGGCGAAAGCCGGCCCCTTTCTGTTTCGGCGCCCCCATTCCAGCCGGCGCGCTGCGCCTTGCGGCAACACGTGACAATTGCGCCGCACCGCATGACAAATTTCCGTGCGTTGCTTGTGGCCCTGATCCGCACTGCGCGGAATACTGTAAAATCCATTCCGGTGTCGGAGACGGAGTGCAGGCGGACGCATGTCCATGCAACCGGGCCGGCCCGCACGAGGAGGATTTGCAGTGCGCAACCATCGTAACAGTTCGAAGGGATTCCGGACGCTTGGTATCGCAGGTGCGCTTGCGCTCGCCGCCGGCCTGACATTCGCCACCGCTCACGCCCAGACGGCCGGCACGCCGGGCACCAAGCCCGAGACCAAGCCGGCGCAGGCCAAGATCAAGGAGCCGGTGACCTCGATCGGCTGCCGCACGGCGCGCGCTCCCGGCAAACCGTATTTCGTGGAATTCCGCTCGCGCACGGCGGCGAGCTACGGCCACACCTTCGTGTTTCACGGCACGCTCGGCGGCGGCAACCGGTTCGCGAGCTTCAAGGTCGCGGGCCTGCATCCCAAGGGCGACGATCCCGGCGTCTACATGCAGGGTCACCTGGTCCCGGTTCCCGCCGAGACCGGCGTGAGCTATGGCGATCTCGACGAGCAGTATCTGACCGCGCGCTTCTGCGTGACGCTGACCGAGCCCGAATACAGGCGGGCGCTCGCCTATATCCAGAAGCTGCAGCGCGAGACCAAGACCTGGCACGCGCCGACCTATAACTGCAATTCGTTCGCCGCCGATATCGCCAAGCATATCGGGCTCGATACGCCCAACCCGAACATGTATCTGCCCGAGACCTTCATCAAACGGCTGGCCGAGGACAACACCAAAAAGAGCCCGGCCGGCATTTTCGCCTCTAACCCCTTCGCCACGGGCAGCACGGACAAGACCAAGCCGAAGCGCTAGCCGCAGGCGGTTCCCGCCGGCCGGCGGCCCCGCGTCCGTTCGCCATGCCGGACAAATTGCGTTCGGCGCGCGGTCTGTTGTAAGGGTCGCAAGGCGGCTGCGACGCTGCCCCGCCCGAGCGGCGTACGCCCGGAGATCGCCCCCTTGTCCAAGACCCCCCTGCTCGACACGATCCGGATTCCGCAGGATCTGCGGCGCCTTGAGGAAAGGCACCTGCGGCAGGTGGCCGACGAGTTGCGCCGCGAAACGATCGACGCGGTGGCGGTGACCGGCGGGCACCTGGGCGCCGGGCTCGGGGTCGTGGAACTCACCGTCGCCCTCCATTACGTGTTCAACACCCCGGCCGACCGCCTGATCTGGGATGTCGGCCACCAGGCCTATCCGCACAAGATCCTGACCGGCCGGCGCGACCGCATCCGCACCCTGCGTCAGGGCGGCGGCCTGTCCGGCTTCACCAAGCGCAGCGAGAGCGCGTACGACCCCTTCGGCGCCGCCCATTCCTCGACTTCGATCTCGGCCGGGCTCGGCATGGCGGTGGCGCGCGATCTCGACGGCAAGCCGCACAATATCGTGTGCGTGATCGGCGACGGGGCGATGTCGGCGGGCATGGCCTACGAGGCGATGAACAATGCCGGCGCGATGAATTCGCGCCTGATCGTCATCCTCAACGACAACGACATGTCGATCGCCCCTCCGGTCGGGGCGATGTCGGCTTATCTGGCGCGGCTGATTTCCGGCAAGACCTACCGCTCGCTGCGCGAGATCGGCAAGCAGCTCGCCCGCAAGCTGCCGAAATTCTTCGAGCGCAGCGCGCTGCGCGCGGAAGAATATGCCCGCGGCTTCTGGACCGGCGGCACGCTGTTCGAGGAGCTCGGCTTCTATTATGTGGGGCCGATCGACGGTCACAATCTCGACCATTTGCTGCCGGTGCTCAAGAACGTGCGCGACACCGAGACCGGCCCGATCCTGGTCCATGTCGTGACCCAGAAAGGCAAGGGCTACGGCCCGGCCGAAATCTCCGCCGACAAGTATCACGGCGTGGTCAAGTTCGACGTCGCCACCGGCGCGCAGGCCAAATCCAAGTCGAACGCCCCGGTCTATACCACCGTGTTCGCCAATAGCCTGATCCGCGAGGCGCGCAAGGACGACCGCATCGTCGCGGTGACGGCGGCGATGCCTTCGGGCACCGGGCTCGACCTCTTCGCCAAGGAGTTTCCCTCGCGCTGTTTCGACGTCGGCATCGCCGAGCAGCACGCCGTCACTTTCGCCGCCGGCCTCGCCGCCGGCGGCTACAAGCCGTTCGCCGCGATCTATTCGACCTTCCTGCAGCGCGCCTACGATCAGGTCGTGCACGACGTCGCGATCCAGTCGCTGCCGGTGCGCTTTGCCATCGACCGCGCCGGCCTCGTCGGCGCCGATGGGCCGACCCATGCCGGCTCCTTCGACATCGCCTATCTCGGCTGCCTGCCCGGCTTCGTGGTCATGGCGGCGGCCGACGAGGCCGACTTGGTGCACATGGTCGCGACCGCGGCCGCCATCGACGATCGCCCGAGCGCCGTGCGCTTCCCGCGCGGCGAAGGCATCGGCGTCACCATGCCGGAGGCCGGCATCCCGCTCGAAATCGGCAAGGGCCGCATCCTGCGCGAAGGCGGCAAGATCGCGCTCCTGAATTTCGGCGCCCGCCTGTCCGAATGCCTGAAGGCGGCCGACGAACTGGCCGGGTTCGGCCTTTCGACGACCGTGGCCGATGCACGCTTCGCCAAGCCGCTCGACACCGATCTCGTCCTGCGGCTCGCGCGCGAGCACGAGGTTCTCGTCACCATCGAGGAAGGTTCGATCGGCGGCTTCGGAACCTACGTCATGCACGCGCTCGCCGAGAATGGCGTGCTCGACAGCGGCCTGAAAGTGCGCGTCATGGTGTTGCCGGACCTGTTCATCGATCACGACAGCCCGGCCGCCATGTATGCAAAAGCCGGCCTCGACGCGAAAGGCATCGTCACCAAGGTATTCGAGGCTCTGGGCAAGGACCGCGCGTCCGGGACGATCCGCCTCGCCTGAGCGGCCCGCACCCCGCCCATAAACCGCTTTGATCGGAACGATCACATAATCGCGTGCGCCGCGCGGGCCGGCGTCCGATTTCCACCACTTTCCTTGGCGATGAACGCCGCGCGCCCGCGACGGCGCAACGAAACCAACAAGACGAAACATGACCCTGCCGGGCCTTGCCACCGCCGGCGCGGCATCGTCCGCGCATTCATCCGACTGGCGTATGGAGCTTGCGGAAACGCTGAAGCTCGCCTGGCCGATGGCGATGACGCAACTCGGACAGGTGGCGATGATGACGTCTGACCTCGCATTGATCGGACGGCTCGGCGATCATGTGGTCGCGGCCGCAGCATTGGCGCACACCATTCTCTTCAGCGCCTTCGTGCTCGGCATGGGGCTCGTGTCCGCGGTCGCCCCGCTCGCCGCCCAGGCGTTCGGCGCGCGCGATCCGCGCATGGTGCGCCGGGCGCTGCGGGTTGGTTTGTGGGCGGCAGCGATACTCGGCCTGCCGCTGACGCTCGCCCAACTCCATGGCTACGACCTTCTGCTCGTGCTCGGCCAGGACCAGGACGCCGCCGCCATTGCCGCGCGCTATCTCTGGGGCCTTGCCTGGAGCCTCATTCCGGCCTGGTGGTTCATCGGCCTGCGCAGCTTCATGGGCGCCGTCAACCGGCCGGAGCCGGCGCTATGGATCACGCTCATCGCCATTCCGGCAAACGCGGCATTGGCCTATGTCCTGATCTACGGCGCCTTCGAACTGCCGGGCATGGACGTGCTCGGCGCGGGCATCGCCACGACGCTCGTCAATCTTGCCATGTGCGTGGCCGCGATCTGGATCTGCTATGCGCAGCCGCCGTTCAGGAAATACCGCGTGCTTGGACGCTTCTGGCGCGCCGACTGGCCGCTGTTCGGCAAATTACTCGTCATCGGCGCGCCGATTTCCGGAACCTTCGCGCTCGAATACGGACTGTTCGCAGCCGCCGCCCTTCTCATGGGCTGGCTTGGAACCACGGCGCTGGCCGCGCATCAGATCGCGCTCCAGACCGCGGCCGTCATGTTCATGGTCCCGTTCGGGATATCGATGGCGGCGACGGTTCGCGTCGGCCATGCGGTCGGGCGGCGCAATGCGGCGGCCGCACGCAGCGCCGGCTTTATCGCGATCTGGCTTGGCGCCGCGTTCATGCTCGCGATGACACTGCTCGTCATCGGCCTGCGCGATACGATCCCGGCGCTGTTCCTCGGCGGTGCCACGGAGGCGTCCGAAACTGCGGCGCTGGCGGCAACGTTATTGCTCGTCGGCGCGAGCTTTTTCATCGCCGACGGCGTCCAGACCATCGGAGCGGGCTCACTGCGCGGGCTCAACGATACGCGTGTGCCGCTCGTCTTCTCGGCCGTCTGCTTCTGGGCGATCGGCTTCACCAGCTCCTACGGCCTCGGCTTTCCATTGGGGTTCGGCGCCATCGGGGTCTGGATCGGGTTCACGATCGGACTCGCGGCCTATGCACTCCTGCTGGTCTGGCGATTCCACCTCCTGACCAAACAGGGTTATCTTCCCGCGCTCGCGGAGCCGGGCTGACGCGACCATTGTTGCGACAGCCGGTTCTGCTCTGCTCCACAGCAATACCGGACACGCCTTGACCGAACGTCTGACCATTGTCCGCCTCGGCCATCGCGGTGACGGCGTCGCGGATACCCCGCAGGGCGCGATCTACACGCCCTATACGCTGCCCGGCGAGACGGTCGAGGTCGAGCCGGTGCCCGGCCATCCGGACCGCCGGCATCTGCTGCGGGTGGTGACGCCGAGCGGCGAGCGCATTCCGGCGATCTGCGCGCATTTCGGCGTCTGCGGCGGCTGCGCGATCCAGCATTGGACCCTTGAGCGCTATCGCGAATGGAAGCGCTCGCTTGTCGTCGCCGCGCTCGATCGCGCGGGCCTCAACGCTGCGGTCGAGCCGCTGATTGACGCCCACGGCGAAGGCCGCCGCCGCGCCACCTTCCACGCGCGGCGCGGCACCAAGGATATTCTCGAAGTCGGATTTGCCGCGCTGCGCGCCCACACGCTGGTCCCGATCGAAGCCTGCCCGGTGCTTACGCCCGCTCTCGCCGGCGCCATTCCAGCAGCCTGGGCGATCGCCGAAACGCTCGAAGGCACGGGCAAGCCGCTCGACATCCAGATGACGGCGACCGACAACGGGCTCGACGTCGATGTGCGCGGCTCGGGTACGCTTCCGGCCGAAGCGACGGCACGGCTCGCGCGGCTTGCGAAAAAGCACGATCTCGCCCGCATCACGCGCCATGGCGAACTTGTCGTGCGCCGCGCCCTGCCCTCGCTGCGCATGGGGCGCGCGACCGTCATATTGCCACCGGGCTCGTTCCTGCAGGCGACCATGCTCGGCGAGGAAACACTCGCCCGCCTCGTCACCGATGCCGCCCGGCGCGCGCGATCGGTCGCCGACCTTTTCTGCGGCGTCGGGCCGTTCAGCCTGCGCCTCGCCGAGAGCACGCGCATCACCGCCGTCGACAGCGACGCACCGGCGCTCGACAGCCTGCAGGCGGCCGCCAGGGCCGCGCCCGGATTAAGGCCCGTCGGCGTGCTGCGCCGCGACCTGTTCCGCCGGCCGCTGACCGCGCCCGAGCTGAAAGCGTTCGATGCCGTCGTATTCGATCCACCCCGGCAGGGCGGCGAGGCACAGGCCGCCGAAATCGCAAAAAGCAAAGTGCCGCTCGTGATCGCCGTCTCCTGCAATCCGACGACGTTTGCGCGCGACGCGCGGCTGCTCGTCGAAGGCGGCTACCGGCCAGGCACGGTCATACCGGTCGATCAGTTCAAATACAGCGCGCATGTCGAGCTGGTGGCAAGCTTCACGCGCTGACGCGCGCGCTCCTCCCGACCGAGTTAATTCCCCCAGCGCTCCTGCCATAACCGCTCGCCGATGGTGCAGGAGACGCGCGGGGTGCGCGCCGACGCCGGAATGATCCGCACCGGCGGCACGAGACCTGCGATCTCGAGCACGAGCTTGGTGCGGGTGGCTTCGACGAAACGCTCGGGACCCTCGATCGGAATGACGAACGAGCCGGGACCGCCGATGACGCAATCCTCGTAATAGATATCGAGCCGCTCGATATCCATCGTGGCGTAGTTCAGCCGCTTAGCCATGAACGGCAGCCCGTTGATCGTGATCCCCTTGGCCAGCGCCTCGTCGCGCGCGATGGTGATGATCTGCCCATGATTGTTGGCGCCATCGCCGGAGACGTCGATCACGCGCCGGGTGCCGCGATAGCCGCTTGTTTCGAATAGCCGCGAACCGAACTCGATCGCGCCGGAGATCGAGGTGCGCGCCGCGCGCCGGTAGGGCGCGGCCGCCAGCTCGCTCACGAAGGCGTCGGCGCTTTCCGGCCCCTCAATGACGCGCCAGGGCACGATCACCTTCTGCTCGTAATAGCCGGCCCATTCCACATAGGTGACCGCGATCTTGCCGATCATGCCCTGGCGCACGGCGTTGAGGAATTCGCGCGAGGTGAGCCCGCGCATATAGCCTTCGCGCTGCAGGGTCTGTTCCTGCGGATCCATCGAATAGGAAATGTCGACCGCGAGCACGAGCTCGACATCGACCGCGATGCCCGACGGCGCGGGCGCCGTGCGCGGCATCTGCGCAGGCGCGCCCTGCCACGATAACGTCACCATCACGGCGCCGAGGACGGCATGGGGAAAAAGACGGCGTGCGCAGCGGATCATCGGGACGGGCTCCCTCGCCGACATCGACGCCTGGCCGACTTCGCCAGAGCGTCCGACCGACCGCGATCATGGTGACACGAAGCGGCGCGGGACGGAAGATGCGCGCCGCGCGTTCAGCCCTCGATCGATTCGCTTGCGCGTATCTCGATGCCGAAACCGCCCAGCCCGACATAAGTACGTTGCTTGGACGTCAAAATCCGGATCGAGGAAATGCCGAGATCCTGAAGGATCTGCGCGCCGAGCCCGATCTCGCGCCACTGGCGCACGCGCACCGAATCCGATTCGGTTTCCCCGTCGCGCGGAATCGCGGCGACCGGAACCCCGGCGGTTCCGTCGCGCAGATAGACGATCACCCCGCGCCCTTCCGCCTTGAAGCGCTTGAGCGTCGCATTGATCGTTTTCGCCCCGCCGAACACGTCGCCGATCACGTCGGCGCGATGCAGCCGCGCCAGCATGTTCTGGCCGTCGCCGATGCGGCCATAGACGAAGGCCATGTGATGCTGCGGATCGAACGGGGTCACGAACGCATAGCCCTGCAGCGGACCGATCGGCGAGGACACCGGAAACTCGCCGACCCGCTGCACGAGCTTCTCGCGCGATTGCCGGTAGGCGATCAGGTCGGCGATCGACACCGCCTTCAGATTGTGGGCGCGCGCAAACCGCGTCACCTGCTCGCCGCGCATCACGCTGCCGTCATCATTCATCAGTTCGGCAATGACGCCGACCGGCGGCAGCTTGGCGAGCCGGCAGAAATCGACGCACGCCTCGGTGTGACCGGAGCGCATGAGCACGCCGCCTTCGCGCGCCACCAGCGGGAACACGTGGCCCGGCCGCACGAAATCGGCCGCGCCGGCATTGCCGTTGGCGAGCGCGCGCACGGTATTGGTGCGATCCTCTGCGGAAATGCCGGTGGTCGTGCCGTGGCGGACATCGACGGAGACGGTGAAGGCGGTCCCGAGCGGAGCGTCGTTGCGCGAGACCATCGGGTCGAGATGCAGGCGCTTGGCGTCGTCGGCCGAGATCGGAGCGCAGACGATGCCGGAGGTGTGGCGGATGATGAAGCCCATCTTTTCGGGCGTGCACAGCGAGGCGGCGACGAACAGGTCGCCCTCGTTCTCGCGGTCGTCGTCGTCGGTGACCACGATGATCTCGCCATTGGCGAATGCCGCAAGCGCGGATTCGATCCTCTCGAACTGGTCCGTCACGCTACTGATCCTGTGAAGCGGCAAACGGCCAGCGCAGCCCCTCGCCGACCTGCCCGCGATGACGCAGATAGTGATCGGCCAGCACGCATGCCAGCATCGCCTCGCCGACCGGCACCGCGCGGATGCCGACGCAGGGGTCGTGGCGGCCGGTGGTCACGATCGCGGTCTCGCGACCGGTGCGGTCGACGGTGCGGCGCGGGGACAGGATCGAGGAGGTCGGCTTGACCGCAAAGCGCGCCACCACCGGCTGGCCGGTCGAGATGCCGCCCAGGATGCCGCCGGCATGGTTGGACAGGAAGCGCGGCTTGCCGTCATTGCCCATGCGCATCTCGTCGGCATTGTCCTCGCCCGACAATTCCGCCGCCGCGAACCCGTCGCCGATCTCCACGCCCTTGACCGCGTTGATGCCCATGAAGGCCGAGGCAATGTCGGCATCGAGCTTGCCGTAGACCGGCGCGCCGAGGCCGGCGGGCACGTTCTCGGCCACGACCTCGATCACCGCCCCGATCGAGGAGCCGGCCTTGCGCACGCCGTCGAGATAGTCGGCGAACAATGCGGCCGCCTTGGCGTCCGGGCAGAAGAACGGATTGCGGCCGACCTCGTCCCAATCCCAGTTGGCGCGGTCGATCCTGTGCGGGCCCATTTGGACGAGCGCGCCGCGCACGAGGAGGCCCGGCACGACCTTGCGTGCCACCGCGCCGGCCGCGACCCGCGCCGCCGTTTCGCGCGCGGACGCCCGTCCGCCGCCGCGATAGTCGTGAAAGCCGTATTTGACGTCGTAGGTGTAGCCGGCATGGCCGGGCCGGTACTTGCCCTTGATCGCCGAATAATCCCTGGAGCGCTGGTCCACGTTCTCGATCAGGAGCGCGATCGGCGTGCCGGTGGTCATCTCCTGCCCGTCTTCACCGGCAAAGACGCCGGACAGAATCCGTACGGCATCGGGCTCCTGACGCTGGGTGGTGTAGCGCGACTGGCCGGGCCGGCGGCGGTCGAGATCGCGCTGGATGTCGGCTGTGGTCAGCGGGATGCGCGGCGGGCAGCCGTCGATCACGCAGCCGAGCGCCGGGCCATGGCTCTCGCCGAACGTCGTGACCCGGAAAAGATGGCCGAAGGTGTTAAACGACATGGCCCTGCTTTGGTTGGCGGTGTGGTAGCCCGCACCTTCCGCGGGGTCAAATGCGCGGCCGGAGGGCGGATTCCGGGACCTTCCGCGTCGCATTTCCTTCGCAGCCGCGAAACGAATTCGTCACATTCGGTCGCCTGCGTTAACGGACATTCATGCCGCTGAACGGCGATTAATGGAAACCTGAATGTCTGTTAAGTTATTGTAATAACTGCATTTTTTTTACTTTTCCATTGGCGTGCCGGACCCGGTTTTGATATGGAATCGACGCTGCCGGCAGGCTGGCGGCGGGGGCAACCGGAACGGACGCGGCACAGCGCGGACCGCTCCATCGTCAGGCAATCCAGTGACATGGCCTATACGCGCGACGTTATCCGCTTAAAGACCCGCCGGCCCTCGGCCGAACCGATTGCGCGGCCGCCCGTCGTCGTGTGCGAGGCGCACGACAACACCGTGCGCTGGCAGGCCGGCGAACGGCTGCATCATCTGTTCGAGCAATCGTGCGACCGCTTCCCCGCGAGCGCCGCCGTCGTGGCCGGCAATGTCACGCTCAGCTACGAAGCGCTCGACCGCCGCGCCAATCAGGTCGCGCGTTATCTCGTCGCCTGCGGCGTCAAGGCCGGCGACCGCATCGGCCTCCTGTTCGACAAGACGATCGAGACCTATGTCGCGATGCTCGGCGTGCTGAAAGCCCACGCCGCCTATGTGCCGCTCGATCCGAGCTTCCCGGTCGAGCGCGTGCGCTTCATCCTCGGCGACGCCAATATCCGCGCCATCGTGTCGATGGCCTCGTTCGCGGAGCGGCTTGCGGCCTTCGACGTGCCGGCGATCCTTCTCGACCGCGCGCAGAATGAAATCGATGCCAAGCCGAATAGCCGGCTTCCCGCCTGCGATGTCGCGCGCAACAGCGACCAAGTCTGCTACATCATCTACACCTCGGGCACGACCGGAAATCCAAAGGGCGTGGTGATCGAGCACCCGAGCATCTGCAATTTCGTGCGCGTCGCCTCCGAGATGTACGGCTACCGGCCGGGCGACCGCATCTACCAGGGCATGACCATCGCCTTCGACTTCTCGATCGAGGAAACCTGGGTGCCGCTCGTGGCCGGCGCGACGCTGGTGCCCGGCAAGCCCGGCGGCAGCCTCGTCGGCGAGGAGCTCGCCGACTTCCTGCGCGAGCACGACGTCACCTGCATGGCCTGCTGCCCGACGCTGCTCTCGACCATCGAGCAGGACGTGCCGAGCCTGCGCATCCTTCTGGTCGGCGGCGAAGCCTGCCCGCAGAATCTCGTGGCGCGCTGGGCGCGTCCCGGCCGCAGCATCCTCAACTCCTACGGCCCGACGGAAGCCACCGTCACCGCCACGCTGACCGAACTCAGGCCCGACAAGCCGGTCACGATCGGCGTGCCGCTGCCCACCTATTCGATCGTCATTCTCGATCCGGCCGCCGACCGGGCATTGCCGTTCGGCGAGCTCGGCGAGATCGGCATTGCCGGCATCGGCGTCGCCGCGGGCTATCTCAACCGCGACGAACTCACGCAGAAGAAGTTCATCCACGACTTCCTCGACATCGCCAACAATCCGTCGGGCCGCATCTATCGCACCGGCGACCTCGGCCGTGTCAACGAGGATGGCGAGATCGAATATCGCGGCCGCATCGACACCCAGGTGAAGATCCGCGGCTATCGCATCGAGCTCGGCGAGATCGAGGCCGTGCTGCTCGAAATGCAGCACGTGACGCAGGCCGCGGTGACCACGTTCGAGCCGGAGCCCGGCCAGGTGGAGCTTGTCGCCTATTATGCGCGCAAGCAGGACACCGCCGAGGTGGCGCACGGGGAGATGGCGCAGGTGCTGCGCCAGCGCCTGCCCGCCTACATGGTGCCGGCCTATCTCGAGGAACTGCCCGTCATTCCGATGACGCTGAGCAACAAGGCCGACCTGAAGAAGCTGCCGAAACCGACCGGGCCGCGCGTGCAGCTTGCCGGCGGCACGATGGTCGAGCCCCAGACCGAGAACGAGCGCATCCTGGTGCAGACCGTCGCCGAGGTGCTCAAGCTCGACCGGGTGTCGACCGGGGACCATTTCTTCGACGATCTCGGCGCCAACTCGCTGCTGATGGCGCGCGTGTGCGCGAAGATTCGCCAGCGGCCCGGCCTGTCGAACGTGTCGATGCGCGACATCTACACGAACCCGACGGTGGCCAGGCTCGCCACCCATCTCGACCGCACGGTGATCGACGGCTTCATTCCGACGAAGCCGGAGCCGTTCCACGTGCCCTCGCGCCTGTCCTACTATACCTGCGGCGCGCTGCAGCTTGCCTTCTATGCGGCCTATGCGCTGTTCGGCCTGTGGGTGCTCGATACCGGCTACGAATGGGCCATCGCCGCCGGCAGCACGCTCGAACTCTATGCGCGCAGCGTCGTCTTCGCGGCGGGCTCGTTCGTCGTCCTGACCGCGATCTCGATCCTCGCCAAATGGACGCTGGTCGGCCGCTTCAGGGCGCAGACCATCCCGATCTGGAGCTTCGCCTATTTCCGCTTCTGGGTCGTCAAGACCATGATGCGCAGCTCGCCGATCGTCGCCTTCACCGGCACGCCGGTCTACAACCTGTATCTGCGCCTGATGGGCGCACGCATCGGCCGCAACGCGGTGATCGGCTGCCGCCACGGCCCGGTCTGCGCCGACATGTTCGCGATCGGCGACAACGCCATCCTGCGCAAGGACACCATCGTCCTTGGCTATCGCGCGCAGTCGAACTTCATCCATATCGGCCCGGTCGAGATCGGCGCCAACGCCTTCGTCGGCGAAGCGAGCGTGATCGATATCGACACCGTGATGGGCGACAATACGCAGCTCGGCCATGCGTCCTCGCTGCAGAGCGGCCAGCGCGTGCCGGACGGCAGGCGCGTTCACGGCTCGCCCGCAATCGAGACCACTTCCGATTATTGCCCGATCGAGAGCATCGAAAGCAGCGCGCTGCGCAACGCGTTCTTCCCGGCGATCGAGCTTGCCGCGCTCTTCCTCGTCGCGGTGCCGCTGCCGATCCTCGCCTACCAGCTCTGGGACCAGTCTTCGGGCGCGAGCGCGGCCGCCGGCAACCTTGGCGCCTCGGCGCTGTCGCTGCTTGCCGTCTCGGCAGCCTGGTTCGTCGGCTCGATCGCCTGCGCGCTCGCCGCGATCTATGCGATCCCGCGCCTGTGCATGACGTTCCTGAAGCCGGGCGTCACCTATCCGACCTTCGGCATCCACTATCTGCTGCAGAGCATCATCCTGCGGGTTAGCAATTCCGAGTTCTTCTGCGTGCTGTTCGGCGACTCCTCGTTCATCGTGAACTACATGCGCTATCTCGGCTGGAACCTGAACAAGGTCACGCAGACCGGTTCGAATTTCGGCACCAACCAGCGCCACGACAATCCGTTCCTTTGCAATATCGGCAGCGGCACGATGGTCTCCGACGGCATCTCGATGATCAACATGCACATGTCGGCGACCGCGTTCCGGCTCGCGGAGACGCGCATCGGCGACAACAATTATCTCGGCAACGACATTTTCTATCCGCCGGACGGCCGCACCGGCGCCAACTGCCTGCTCGGCACCAAGACCATGATTCCGATCGACGGCCCGGTGCGCGAGAATGTCGGGCTGCTCGGCTCGCCGGCCTTCGAAATCCCGCGCATGGTCGACCGCGACCGCGACATGAACGCCTCGATCGGTGAGGAGACCCGCCGCGTCCGGCTGCGCCAGAAGAACGCCTATAACGCGGTCACCGTGCTGCTGTTCCTGTTCAGCCGCTGGATGTCGGTGTTCGCCGCGCTCGCGCTGTGGACGGCCGCGCTCGCCTATTACGACCGCTTCGGTGTATTCGCGCTGTTTGCGGCGACGGTCGCCATCACGGCCGCCTCGATCGCCTTCTTCGTGCTGATCGAGCGCGCGAGCCTGCGCTTCCAGCGGCTCGCGCCGAAGCTCGCCTCGATCTACGACCCGTATTTCTGGTTCCACGAGCGGCACTGGAAGCTCGCGGAATCGCCGATCACGCGTCTATTCTCCGGCACACCCTTCCGCCCGATGATGTTCCGCGCCATGGGCATGAAGGTCGGCCGCATGGTGTTCGATTGCAGCCGCTCGATCACCGAACGCACGCTGACCGAGGTCGGCGACTATGCCAACCTCAACGAAGGCAGCGTGCTGCAGGCGCATTCGCTGGAAGAAGGCGTGTTCAAGTCGGATTACATCCGCCTCGGCAAGGCCTGCTCGATCGGCCCGGGCGCGTTCGTCCATTACGGCGTGACGATGGGCGACCATGTCGTGCTCGATGCCGACTCCTTCCTGATGAAGGGTGAGACGCTCGATTCCCACACCGGCTGGCGCGGCAATCCGGCCCGGCTGGTGCGCGGCAGCGCCGCTCCGGAGCGCAGTTCGCCCGCCGACGCCGAATGCTGGGCGCCGCGGGATTACGTGCCGGCCATCGCCGCGGAATGAAGGCGTCCCTGCCGCCGCGGCGGCCGGCGCGCACGGACGATGCTGCGTGGCGCAGACCATGGCACATGCGATGGCGCACGAGGTCAGGCTTGCCGAGGTGACGGCCGAGAACTGGTGGAAGGTCGCCAGCCTGCGGCTGGCCGACGACCAGAAGCATCTCGTCGCCAGCAATCTCTATTCGATCGCACAGTCGAAGTTCGATCCCGATGCATGCTCGCGCGCGATCTATGCCGGCGACGCCATCATTGGTTTCCTGATGTACGACCTGCCGGACGCCGACGACGACCCGAAAGTCGTCTCGATCTACCGCTTCATGATCGACAAGGATCACCAGGGCAAAGGTTACGGACGCGCCGCGCTCACCTGCGCCATCGCGGAAATCCGGGAAATCCCGGGCATCGACAAGGTATCGATCAGCTATCTGCCCGAGAATGCGATCGCCAGAACCCTCTATGCAAGCTTTGGGTTCATCGAAACCGGCCGCATCGAATACGGCGAAGCCCATGCGGAGCTGACGCTGTGAGCGAAACGAACGCTGCGCGCGATCCGGCGCTCGTATGCGCGCTCCGCTCGCTCGCGCCTCAGGCGATCCTCGTCGATCATCGCCTGATCGCAACCGGCGACGAGGACGCACTGCTTGCGGACGAGGCTGCAACGATCGTGCCCGCGCGCCGGCGCGCGAGCGGGGTGGCACGCATCGTCGCGCGCAAACTCGCGCAGCGGCTCGGCTGCGGACACGTGACCTTCCCGCGCGACGAAGCCGGCATCGTCCGCTGGCCGCCCGGAATCGTCGGATCGCTGGCGCATGACGAACGCGTCGCGGTCGCAGCGCTCGCGCGCGCCGCCGACATAGCGGCACTCGGGATCGACATCGAGCCGGCCGCGCCCTTGCCACCCGACATGCTGGACCTCGTGGCAAGCCCGCATGAACGGGCCTCGTCCGCCGACCCGCTGCACGGCCGGCTCCTGTTCTGCGTCAAGGAAGCCGTCTACAAGGCACTCTATCCGCGCGACCGGCAGTTTCTCGAATTCGACGACATAACGGTCGATCTTGCCGGATGCATCGCCACGACACGCCAGGGCCGCACGCTGCGGATCGCAGTGAGCACATCGACGCACGTCGTCGCGCTTGCCTGGATCGATGACAGAGACAGTCGGAACGGCTGAGGCAGCTTCGTCCGGCCCGGCGCGTCTCAGGTGTCGCCGACGGTGAGGTCGGGCGCGTCGGGATGCTTGATGCCGACGATATGATAGCCGGCATCGACATGCAGGATCTCGCCGGTCACCCCGCGCGACAGATCGGAGAGGAAATACGCCGCCGAGGAGCCGACATCGTCGAGTGTCACGTTGCGGCGCATCGGCGTATTGTACTCGTTCCATTTGAGGATGTAACGGAAGTCACCGATGCCCGACGCCGCCAGCGTCTTGATCGGGCCGGCCGAGATCGCGTTCACGCGGATATTCTTCTGCCCGAGGTCGGCCGCCAGATAGCGCACCGAGCATTCGAGCGCCGCCTTGGCGAGCCCCATCACGTTGTAATGGGGCATCCATTTCTCGGCGCCGTAATAGGACAGCGTGAGCAGCGAGCCGCCATTGGTCATCAGCTTCTCGGCGCGCTGCGCCACCGCCGTGAACGAATAGCAGGAAATCAGCATCGTGCGGGCGAAATTGTCCGCCGTGGTGTCGATGTAGCGGCCGTCGAGCTGGTCCTTGTCCGAATAGGCGATCGCGTGCACCACGAAATCGAGCGCGCCCCAGGCGCTGCGCACGCCCTCGAACACCGCGTCGATCGTCGCCGGCTCGGTCACGTCGCAATGGCCGACGATGATACCGTCCACCTCCTCGGCGAGCGGCTCCACCCGCTTCTTGAGCGCGTCGCCCTGGTAGGTGAAGGCGAGGTCCGCGCCGTGGTCGCGGCAGGCGCGCGCGATGCCCCAGGCGATCGAGCGGTTATTGGCGACCCCCATGATGAGGCCGCGCTTGCCGCGCATCAGACCGGTCCCTTCCGCCATCGCCCGAAACTCCGCCGCCGCCACTGCCGTCACAAGGCTTCCGGCTTTGTGGCATAGGGCATTTTTTCCTTCAAGACGGGCCGGCCGGACGACAATCGCGGACGGAATATCGCTTGCCGAGCCGGTGTTTCCAGAGCAACCCTGAATTTGCGACCACGAGCGAGGGGAGAAGCCGGTGAGCGGTTTTCATCAAGGCATCCAGGCTTCGGTCCCCGCCTTGCGGCGTTATGCGCGCGCCCTGACCCGCAATGCGGAGACCGCCGACGACCTCGTCCAGGACACGCTGGTCCGGGCATTGCGGTCCGAGCACCTGTTCCACGGCGGCGACATCCGCTCGTGGCTGTTCACGATCCTGACCAACCTCAACCGCAACCGCCTGCGCTCCCTCGCCCGCCGGCCGCCGGCGACCTCGCTTGCCGACGATGACGCGGCCGATCTCGCCGGGCCGGAAGCCGGCGGCCGCGACATCGAGCGCGCGCTCGCCATGCTGGTGGACGAGCAGCGCCACGCGCTGCTGCTCGTCGTCCTCGAAGGATTGTCATACCGCGAAGTGGCGGAGGTTCAGGGTGTTCCGATCGGGACGGTGATGTCCCGCCTGGCGCGCGCACGCGCCCAGATCAAGGCCTATCTCGACGGCGAGCGCCCGGCGCTTCGCCGCATCAAATAGCGAAGGTGGAGCGATGACCGACCACACCCCCGTCACCCAGGACGAGCTGCATGCGTTCGTCGACGGCGAACTGCCGGCCGACCGGCGCGACGCGGTCGAAGCCTGGCTTGCGAGTCATCCGGAGGACGCCGCACTCGTCCATGCCTGGCGCGCGCAGGCCGAGGCGATCCGCGCGCGCTATGCGGGGGTCGCCGACGAGCCGGTCCCGGCGCGCTTGCAGGTCGAGCGCATCGCGCGCAACGGCAGCCGCTGGCGCACCATCGCGGCGGCGGCCGCGGTCGCCGCCTTCATCATCGGCGGGGTCGCCGGCTGGATGGCGCGCGGCGCCTCGGCGGCCGCCACGCCGGACAGCGTCGAGCTTTTCACCGCCGACGCGCTCGCCGCCCACCGGCTTTATATCGGCGAAGTGCGCCACCCGATCGAGGTCGGCGCCACCGAGGCGCATCTGCTGCCGTGGCTGTCGCGCCGCGTCGGCACCTCGGTGCGCGCGCCGGACTGGAACGCCTTCGACTTCAAGCTGCTCGGCGGCCGGCTGCTGCCGGGACCGAGCGGCCCGGCCGCGCTCTTCATGTACGAGAACGCGAACGGCGAACGCGTGACGCTCTATTGCTCGAAGCTCTCCGCCGAGAGCAGCGGCTTCCGCTTCAACGCCAACGACAAGTTCGCGGCCATCCGCTGGGTCGAGAGCGGCTACGGCTATGTGGTCAGCGGACCGGCCGACAAGCCGCGGCTGAAGAATCTGGCGCGTGCCGCCTACGAGCAGATGGAAAACCGCGCCGCCCCGCCGGGCAACCGCAGCTCGGTCGATCAGCTCATGTCGCGACGCGGATCGTAGGGCTTGTCGTCGCGCCAGGCCCGCATCAGGTCCTCGAGCGCGCTGTCGCGCTCTTCGGGCAAGACGATGCGCGCGGCGGCATAGAGATCGCCGCGACCGCCGTCTTTCAGTGGCAGGCCCTTGCCCTTGAGGCGGAACGTGCGCCCGCCACTGGTGCCTGGCGGGATCGCAAGCTCGACCGCTCCCTCGAGCGTCGGCACGCGCACCTTGGCACCGAGCACGGCCTCGTAAAGCGTCACCGGCAAATCGAGCCGCAGGTCGGCGCCCTCGCGCTCGAACAAAGGATGGCGCGCGATCGCAATCGTGACCAGCGCATCGCCCATGCCGGCGGGGCCGGCGAAGCCCTGACCCTTGAGCCGGATCTGCTGGCCGTCGGTCACCCCGACCGGGATTTTGAGATCGACCTCCTTGCCGGTCGGCAGCCGCACGCGCTTGCTGCCGCCGGAGGCGAGATCGTTGAGCGTCACGGTCAGGCTGGCATTGACGTCCTGCCCGCGCGGCGCGTCGTCCACGTCGAAATGCCCTCCGCCCGCGCGGCCGGCACGGCCGCCCATCATTTCTTTCAGGATGTCGTCGATGCCCCCGAAGCCGGCAAAGCCGCGGCCGGCGCCCGTGCCGCCGCTGCGGCGCTGGAAGCCTTCCGGTCCCCAAGTGAAGCTCTCGAAACCACCTTGCCCGAAACCGCCCGGATGCGCGCCCTCGAAGCCGGCAAAGCGCGGCTTGCCCTCGGCGTCGATCTCTCCGGCGTCGAACGCCTTGCGCTTCTTCTCGTCGCCCAGAATCTCGTAAGCCGCGTTCGCTTCGGAAAAGCGCGCGGCGGCTTCCGGATCGTTCTTGTTGGCGTCGGGATGCAGCTTCTTGGCGAGCTTGCGGAAGGCGCTCTTGATACTGGATGCGGACGCCCCCCGCGGCACCCCCAGCACCTCATAGGGGTCGCGCATTCCTCTTTCACTCCGTCACTTGAACTTTATGCCAGGGCATGTCCCGGCTTCTCGCGGCTAAATGTGGGAAGGCGGAGGCCGATTCGCAATCGCGGGCTGGCGACCCGCTTGCCGGCTCAGGAGCGCTTCCAGGGCTTGAGGGCGCGGATTTCCCAGCGTCCGTGATGCATGCGGCAGGCCTCGCCCTGCAGCCAGCTTTCGGAACCGTCGCGCAGATAGCTCGCCAAGAAATCCCGGCAGACGAAACCGCCCTGGTTATAGGCGCTCGCCAGCGGCGTGACCGTGCCGCGCGCCCCGGTCTTCGGATTTTCCCACGGCGCGCTCGCGTTCTTGCCGCCGCGATTGAGGATGTCGATCGCGGTCGCGCGCGCAATCGCAAGGTCGGCCTCGGCGGGAAGATCGGAGCGCGGCGGCACGGCCGAGGCGTGGGCCGACGCGGCCGGCGGATTGATCGAGCCGGTGCGATCGGAACCATCGTCGCCGCCCAGCGAGCCGATCGGCATGCTGCAGCCGCCGGAGGCGATGGCCAGGACCAGCGCAAAGCCCGTTGCCGAAAGTCTGAAGCGCTGCCATAGGCGGGCCACCGGCATTCGCCTATAAGACGACGCCAGCCGGACCGTCCCATTTGCCACAGAGCCGGCCACGCGGTGCTCCACGGAATGACAGACAACCCGCCCATAGAACACCCGGTTTGGTTAACGACTGGTGATTTCACCCAGGCCGACGAGCCTTTCGCCCTGTTCGCGGGCTGGCTCAAGGAGGCGACGGCAAGCGAGTCGCGCGACCCGAACGCGATGGCGGTCGCCACCGTCGATGCCGACGGCCTGCCGGACGTGCGCATGGTGTTAATGAAAGGTTTCGATCGGAACGGCTTCGTCTTCTACACCAACATGGAGAGCACCAAGGGCCATCAGCTCGCCGAAGCGCCGCGGGCCGCGCTCCTGTTCCACTGGAAGACGCTCAACCGTCAGGTGCGCGTGCGCGGTCCGGCCGAGGTGGTCACCGAAGCGGAAGCCGACGCCTATTTCGCAAGCCGCGCCCGGCTGTCGCGCATCGGCGCCTGGGCCAGCAAGCAGTCGCAGCCGCTGGAAAGCCGGCTCGCCTTCGAGAAGGCGGTCGCGCTCTATACCGCCAAATTCGGCACCGGCACGATCCCGCGCCCGCCGCACTGGTCCGGCTTCCGCATCATCCCGCACGAGATCGAATTCTGGGCCGACCGCCCGTTCCGCCTGCACGACCGGATCGTCTTCCGCCGTGAGCGGCCGGGTGAGCCCTGGACCAGAACGCGCCTTTATCCGTGATTTTTGTCCCGCTCTTGACGCTTGTCGTGCCGGGCCGCGCATTGCGCCGTAAAATGCCTTAGGATTTGCCCATGCCTCCCGTAGCCACCAACCAGCCGCGCCGCATCCTGCTCCTGACCGGAGCAAGCCGCGGCATCGGGCACGCGACCGTCAAGCGCTTCTCGGCCGCGGGTTGGCGCGTGATCACCTGCTCGCGCCACGGCTTCCCGGAAAACTGCCCGTGGGAAATGGGCCCCGAGGACCATATCCAGGTCGACCTCGCCAGCCACGACAGCACCGTCGCGGCCATCGAGGAGATCAAGCGCCGCCTGCCGGACGGCCAGTTGCACGCCCTCGTCAACAATGCCGCGATCTCGCCCAAGGCCGAGGAAGGCGCGCGGCTCGGCTCCATCGACACCACGATCGAGACCTGGCAGCACGTCTTCGCGGTGAATTTCTTCGCGCCGGTGATGCTGGCGCGCGGCCTGATCGACCAGCTCAAGGCGGCGCAGGGCTCGGTCGTCAACGTGACCTCGATCGCCGGCTCGCGCGTGCATCCCTTCGCCGGCGCCGCCTACGCCACCTCCAAGGCCGCGCTCGCCGCGCTGACGCGCGAGATGGCCTCCGATTTCGGCCGGCTCGGCATCCGCGTCAACGCCATCGCGCCGGGCGAGATCGACACGTCGATCCTGTCGCCGGGCACCGAGAAGATCGTCGAGCAGATCCCGATGCAGCGGCTCGGCACGCCCGACGAGGTGGCCAAGATCGTCTATGTGCTGTGCACCGAAACGTCGTCTTACGTGAACGGCGCCGAAATCCACATCAATGGCGGCCAGCACGTCTGAGCGCGGCGCGCGGCACGGTCTCCTCTCCTGACGCGTCTTCCGCCGTCCCGCCCCATTCCGTCGTCCCGGCCAAGCGGAGCGCGCGCCGGGACCGCCGGCCGCTCACCGAAATGTTCTTGGTAGAAAATGTGACAGGGACGCTAGCCCGGCTCGTCCGCTTTCGCGCGCCCGCGCGCTACAGCGGCCGTCCGGGATGACGGACGCAATCCGCACCAAGCAGGCAGGCGTCGCCGGCCGTGTTCTTTGAAAGGCGCCGGCGCGCCCTCTCCCTTTTCATTCCTCCTGAAAGGAATGGAGCGCCGGGAGGCGCCAGGGGCTTGCGAGACCCCTCAACGGACCTGGCGAGGGTCCGTTCGCGCGCCGAGACGGGCAGGCTTGCGAGACCTGCCCGGAAGGCGCGCGCCCCCTCTGGCGCGAGGGGGCTGCGCCTCCCGGCGCTCCACCGCGGCGCGGCCTGCCGGCTGCACCGCTTCCGCCTTGCCGGGTGCCGCCGCCTAGAATGACGGCGCCCGCGCAGCGGAACGCCTTGGAATAAATTCCTAGATCGTGGCAAGATGATGACGCCGGCGCATTGCGGCGTGAAAAATTTTCAATTCGAGGCTCGGGCTATGCCTTCAGACTTCAGGATAACGGAAGACATGCGAAGACATGCAGCGAACCTCTCATCGACCCGTCGTCCCGGCCAAGCGGAGCGCGCGCCGGGACCGTCGGCCGCTTACGGAAATGTCTGGGTGGAAAATACAACAGGGCACGATCCCGGCTCGTCCGCTTTCGCGCGCCCGCGCGCGCTGCAGCGGCCGTCCGGGATGACGGATCGGCTATCCGCGCATGCCCTGCGGGACCGGCGTCACAACCACTTGCGCCATTTGAAATAGAGGAACGGCAGGATCGCGGCCACCACCATGAGCACGAGCGCGAGCGGATAGCCCAATATCCATTCCAGCTCGGGCATGTGCCTGAAATTCATGCCGTAGATCGAGGCGATCAGCGTCGGCGGCATCAGCACCACCGCCACCACCGAGAAAATCTTGATGATGTTGTTCTGCTCGATAGTGACGAGGCCGACCATGGCGTCGAGCAGGAAGGTCATGCTGTTGGACAGGAACGTCGCGTGGTCGGAGAGCGACTGCACGTCGCGGTGCATCGACTTGATCTGCGCCTTCTGGTCCTTGGCCCAGCGCAGGCCCTCGGCCTCGTTGGCGAGGAACAGGAGCAGGCGGCCGATCGAGACGAGGCTCTCGCGCACCTTGGAGGTGAGATCGCCCTTGCGGCCGATGGTCTGCAGGATGACGTTGTAGAATTTCGGCGAGCGCGAGCGGCCGCGCTCGAACACATTGTGCGAGACGGTGTCGATCTCTACGGCGATGCGCTCGAGAATGTCGGCGGTGCGGTCGATGACGGCATCCATGATGTCGATCATCACGCTCTCGCCGCTCACGGTCGCCGGGCAGTGCTTGGCGAGCCTGTTGCGGGCGATGACGAAGGGCTTGGGCTCGTCGTAGCGCACGGTGATGAGGCGGCCGCCGGCGAGGATGAAGGTGACCGGCGTGGTCTTGGGCTGCGGCGAGTCCGACTGGCACATCAGCGTCGCGGTCATGTAGCGCGCGCCGCTCTCGACATAGAGCCGGCTGGAGATTTCGATCTCCTGCATCTCCTCGCGGGTGGGGATGGCGACGCCGACCAGCGTCTCGACCTTCCTGTCCTCCGGCAGCGTGGGATTGACCAGGTCGATCCAGACCGCGGCCGCCGGCACCTCGCCGGTCTCGATGGCGATCTGTTCAAGCGTGGTTCCGCTCGGGACGTAAGCGAACAGCATGGGCACTCCGCGCCGCCGCGTCCGCACGATCGTCCCGGACGCGGGCCGGCACAGTCATGGCCCTGCCGCTATCGGCTTGCAACTAGTTTCGCCGCGAGCGCGCCTCAACTCGATGCGTTGAGGAAGCGCTCGTCGAGCGGCGCATCGACCGGCGCATAGGCCGGGTTCTTGGCCTCGCTCTGGTATGGCAGCGCCGCCGCCACCGCCAGAATGCCCACGCGGCCATAGAGGCTGTCGAGATCGCTCTTTTGCGGCGCCTGCCGACCGGCCGTCGTAACCGACATCGTCATCTCACTCCCTGTCTTCCCCGGATCGTCGTCCACCCGAATAGGAAGCGGCAGATGCGGAGCAAGTGGGGCGGAATTGGTGAGAGTTCGGGGCATTTGCGCCGCCGGACGGCGCTGCGGAAAGGCCGGCCTGACGGATCGCCGGCGGGCTTGGCCGGCGGACTTGGCCGGCGGACTTGGCCGGCGGACTTGGGTCGGCGGACTTGGCCGGAGGTCGCAGGTCGGTAACAAGCCGGTAATATTTTGGGACACGCGGCGGCGGCTGCGGAACAAATTTGCGACTTTCTCGCAACAGTCCCTCAAGACTGGCGGCCGGCGGACGGTCGGGACTGGAAATCGGAGCCGTTTCGCGGTTACAAGCGGATCAAAGCACCCTAAGAATAGATTCGATACGGGAAAAGCGGGAAGAATCAATGAAGCTGCGGCTGATCGCACTTCTGGCTGTGTCGATGGGTCTGGGCGGCTGCATCCAGTCGGTCCAGGAGCCCGTCAACGAGGCCATTTTCAAAACCCGCGACAAGGAGCTCATGGCCAAGGGGAACTTCGCCAAGGCCGTGATCCCGGAACCGTATCGCCGCCACATCGTCGATTACCACCGCAAGGAAGCGGCGGGCTCCATCGTGGTCGATTCCGACGCGCGCTATCTCTACTACGTGCTGCCCGACCGCAAGGCGATCCGCTACGGTATCGCCGTCGGCGAGGAAGCGCTGGCCTTCTCCGGCATCGCCAAGATCGGCCGCATGGCCGAATGGCCGTCCTGGACGCCGACCCAGAACATCAAGGACCGCCTCGGACCGGGCATCCCGAGCCACATGCCGGGCGGACCGGACAACCCGCTCGGCTCGCGCGCGCTCTATCTGTATGCCAACGGCAAGGACACGCTGTTCCGCATCCACGGCACCAACCAGCCCGAATTCATCGGCTCGGCGGTCTCCTCCGGTTGCATCCGCATGACCAACGAGGACATCATCGACCTCTACAACCGCTCGAAGATGGGCGCGATCGTCGTCGTGCTCGCGCCGAACGAGGGCGATTCCCCGCACAATCCGCGCGTGGCGCTCGGCCAGCCGGTACCGGCCGCGAACTAAAGCGGGATAAGTTTTCCTTGAATCGTCATCCCGCTTTAGCGCTTTGTTTGAGCATGATCTTTTCCGAAAACCGCTTCGCACTTTTCGGGATCATGCTTTAAGGCCGCCGCATTCATTCCGGTTTCGATGGCGCCGCCCGCAAGCGGCGCCATTTTCGTTTCCGCCCATGGTCCTTGCCGTCATTTCGGCGCCGCTGGCTCGTCGGCGGCAGGCTCAGGCCCCGGCGCCTCGGGCGGACGCGGACGCGGCAGCGGGATGTCGGGCGGCGGGTCGAGCACCGCCCACTGGCACAGTTTGAAATCGCGGGCGCGCTGGGCGAGGTCGAGATGGATATGGTCCTCGTGATAGCCGTCCGATCCTGGCCCGAGCACGGTACGAAAGCGCGCGCACGCCTCCCTGCGGACCGTCTCGCGCAGCGCGCGGTCGGCCTTGCGGTCGGTGAATTCGAACGTCCTGCCGTTGGCGAGCCGCACCCCGCGGACGTCGAGCGCATTGCCGAAGCCGTGCTCGCTCGTGCGCGCGCCCGCGATGTTGTTGCGGGTGCGGCAGTGATAGGAAGCGTAATTGTCGAGGCTGCGCAGCGGCGTCCCGGTGCTCTCGAGCGCCGGCACGAGATCGTCGCGCACCCACGCCGCGACGGATTCGGCCATCGGGCAGCGCAGCACCGCCGGCGGCGAGACCGCAACGGCGCTCTGGTCCGGCAGCAGGATTTTCTCGATCCGCACCACGTCGGGCGCGCCGCAGCGGCCGGGCCCGCGGATCGCCGGCTGCGACTGGAAGACCGCGGCAAGCGCCGCGCTCAGGCGCGCCTGACAGTCCGACGGCAAACCGGGCGGGTCGGGATCGGGGATGCGCGCAAGGTCGGGATCGGACAGGATCGCCGCGACGGAAACCGGCGCCGCCGCGCCGGGATCGGCGGGCCGCGGGCGCGGCAGCGGCACGGAATTTTCGGCGGGCGCCGTCCGGGCGATGGCGGGACCGCAGGCGCACGCCAGCAGCACCGCGCCCAGTCCGCGAACGATCAATGTCTGCCGGATGCTCGTCACGCTGCCGCTTTCGGAACAGATTGCGGTTTTTGTGCGGGAGACGCGCCGACCGCCCGCGCGCCATGCTAGACGGGATTCGTCGCCGTTGAGAGAGTTGAGAGAAAAGCAGCTCGATGCCGCTCGATGTGGTCGTGATCGGTCTTGGCGCCATGGGCAGCGCCACGCTGTGCGAGCTGGCGCGCCGCGGCATCCCCGCGACCGGCATCGAGCGCTTCACGCCCGGCCACGACCGCGGCTCCTCGCACGGCCTGACCCGGATCATCCGGCTCGGCTATTTCGAGCACCCCTCCTATGTCCCGCTCGTGCGGTGCGCGCTCGCCTTGTGGCGCGATCTGGAAAGCGAATGCGGCGAGCGGCTGCTGACGGTGACCGGCATCCTGGAAACGGGCCGGCCGGACGGCCCGCTCGTGTCCGGCACGCTCGCCTCCGCGCGCCGCCATGCATTGGACCATGAGGTGCTCGACGCCAACGCGGTCGCGCGGCGCTATCCCGCCTTCCGGCTGCCGCCGGATTTTGTCGGCGTGGTCCAGCCCGATGCCGGCTTCCTCGAACCGGAGAAGGCCATCGCCGCGCAGCTCGCACTGGCCGCGCGCCACGGCGCGGCCGTGCGCACCGGCGAGCGATGCCTCGCCATCGAAGCCGACGGCCGCGGCGTGCGCGTTACGACGGAGCGCGACACCATCGCCGCCGCGCGCGCCATCGTCTGCGCCGGCCCCTGGCTCGGCACATTGATGCCGGACTTGCGCCTGCCGCTCACGGTCACGCGCCAGGCGGTGCTGTGGGTGGCGCCCGAAGAGCCGCAGCTCTTCGAACGCGCGCGGTTTCCGATCTTCCTGCACGAGGGCCCGCACGGCATCCATTACGGCTTCCCGCTGCACGCCGACGACGGGCTGAAAATGGCCAAGCACCACCATGCGCCCGACCCGGTCGATCCCGACGACCATGCGCGCACCGTCAGCGCGGCCGAGGAAGCGGCGATCCGGCGCGCCGTCGCCGCATTCCTGCCTGCGACCGCCGACGCCCCGTTGCGGCAGGCCCGCACCTGCCTCTATACGATGACGCCGGACGGCGATTTCCTGATCGACCGGGCGCCCGGCGCGCCGCAGATCGTCATCGCCTCGCCCTGTTCCGGCCACGGCTTCAAGTTCGCGCCGGTGATCGGCGGGGCTCTGGCCGACCTCGCGCTGCGCGGAGAGACGGTCCACGATTTGTCCCGCTTCCGGCTGGCGCGCCTTTACTGAGCGATGCTGCGCCCGGCACGCCGTTTCGGCCTTCCCGCTCCGCTTCCCCTTGGCAGCGGACGGCGTCCGCCGCTAACCTTGCCCTAGCGCCCGACGCTCAAGAACAAGAGGGGAAATGCCATGTTCGGACTGATGCAGGATTGGCCGCTTCTGTGCCATCGCATCATCGACCACGCCGCCACGCAGCATGCCGGCCGGCAGATCATCTCGCGCTCGGTGGAAGGCCCGATCCACAAGACCACCTATGCCGAACTGCGCGCCCGCGCGCTGCGGGTCAGCCAGCGGCTCGACCGCGAGGGCATCAGGCTCGGCGACCGGGTGGCGACGCTGGCCTGGAACACCTGGCGGCACATGGAATGCTGGTACGGCATCCTCGGCATTGGCGCGATCTACCACACCGTCAATCCGCGGCTGTTCCCCGACCAGATCGCCTGGATCGTCAACGACGCGCAGGACCGCATCCTGCTCACCGACCTGACCTTCGTGCCCCTGCTCGAAAGCCTCGCCGGCAAGCTGCCGACGATCGAACGCTATGTCGTGCTCACCGACGCGGCGCACATGCCGAAGACGACGCTGAAGAATGCCGTCGCCTACGAGGACTGGATCGCCTCGGTCGACGGCGACTTCGCGTTCCTGGACCTCGACGAGAACACCGCGGCCGGCATGTGCTACACGTCCGGCACCACCGGCCATCCCAAGGGCGTGGTCTATTCCCACCGCTCCAACGTCCTGCATTCGATGATGGCGAGCACGGCCGACGCCATGGGCGTCTCCTCGCGCGACGTGGTGATGCCGGTGGTGCCGATGTTCCACGCCAATTGCTGGGGCATGGCGCTGACCGGCCCGATGAACGGGGCCACCATGGTCATGCCCGGTCCGCGCATGGACGGGGCTTCGATCTATGAACTGCTCAACGATTACCGCGTGACCTGCACCGCCGCGGTGCCGACCGTGTGGCTGATGCTGCTGCAGCATCTCGAAAGCACCGGTTCGACCCTGCCTTATCTCGACCGCGTGGTCATCGGCGGATCGGCCTGCCCGCGCGCCATGACGAAAAAATTCCAGGAGAATTACGGGGTCGACGTCATCCATGCCTGGGGCATGACCGAGATGAGCCCGCTCGGCTCGCTGTGCACGCTCAAGCCCGAATATGTCGATCTCGACGGCGAGGGCAGGCTCGACATCCAGTCCAAGCAGGGCCACCCGCCGTTCGGCGTCGAGATGAAGATCACCGACGACGGCGGCCGCAACCTGCCCTGGGACGGCAAGACGTTCGGCCGGCTGAAGGTGCGCGGGCCATCGGTGGCGCGCGCCTATTTCAAGGACGAAGGCGGCAGCATCCTCGACGAGGAAGGCTTCTTCGACACCGGCGACGTCGCCACCATCGACCGCTACGGCTACATGCAGATCACCGACCGCTCCAAGGATGTCATCAAGTCCGGCGGCGAATGGATATCGAGCATCGATCTGGAAAATCTCGCGGTCGGCCATCCCAAGGTCGCCGAGGCCGCCGTCATCGGCGTGCGCCATCCGAAATGGGACGAGAGGCCGCTTCTGGTCATCGTGCTCAAGAAGGGCGAAACCGCCGGCAAGAACGAGCTGCTCGCCTTCATGGAGGGCAAGATCGCCAAATGGTGGATGCCGGACGATGTTGTGTTCGTCGACGAAATCCCGCATACCGCCACCGGCAAAATCCAGAAAACGGCCCTGCGCGACCGCTTCAAGGACTACGTGCTGCCGACCGCCGAGGCGGCGGAATAGCGAAGCTTCGCGCAGGCCCGCACCGAGCGAACGACCATGTCCCGCCGCCGCCTGCTCGAGGATCCCTATTCGCGGCTCGCCATCTGGGCCCGGCGGCTGGCGTTCTTTTCGCTCGTCGCCGCGCTGCTCTCGATCCTGATCGTGCGCTCCGACCTTCTGGAAATCGTGCCGGCGCTCGCGACCTTTGCCGGCGCGCTCGCCATCGCCGTGATGGCGATCCTGATCGCGATCGCAGCCCTCGTGGTAATCTGGACGGACGGGCTGCGCGGGATCGGCTATGCGCTGTCCTCGATCGCGATCAGCCTCGGCCTGCTCGCCTATCCGCTTTATCTCGGAGCCAAGGCGTCCCGCCTGCCGGCGATTTCCGACATCACGACCGATCCGATCGATCCGCCGCGCTTCGAGGCGATCGCGCGCGTGCGCCCGCGCGCGGCCAATCCCGTCATCTATGCCGGCCTCTATGCCGCCGAACGCCAGCGCCTGGCCTATCCGGAGGTCGAGCCGCTGCTGCTCACGGCGACGCCCAAGGAAGTGTTCGACGCCGCGCTGGCGGTCGCCAACAAGCGGCGCTGGCGGGTGATCGACGTGCGCGAGCCGACCGCGAACCGCCGCGAGGGCCGCATCGAGGCGATCGCGCGCACGCCGGTCATGGGATTCCGCGACGACGTCGTCATCCGCGTCCGGCCAAGCGGCGAAGACTCGCGCCTCGACGTGCGCTCGGCCTCGCGCTACGGCCGTCACGATTTCGGCAGCAACGCCGCGCGCATCGCAAGCCTGCTCGCCGACGTCGAGCAGATCATCGAGGCGCGCCCGCAAAAGACCGAGCCGCAGAAGCCCGCGCCCGCCGGCCGGCAGCGCAATCAGCCGGCGGCGAGGCGATAGCGTCCCGCAATCGAGGGCACGCCGTCGGTCGCCACCACGCCGCGCGCGACGAGATCCTCAAGATGCGCGAGCACCGACAGGCCGGCCGCGCCGGTCAGTCGCGGATCGAGGCCGATATAGATCGCGCGCACGAGCGTGGCGATATCCGCCTCGCCCTTGCCGAGCCGGTGCAGGATCGACGCCTCGCGCGCCTTGCGATGGGCGATATAGTGGCGCAGGAAGCGCGGCGCCTGCCTGATCGGCGCGCCGTGGCCCGGCAGGTAGATCGCTTCCTCGCGCGGCATGAGCTTGGCGAGCGAGGCCATGTAGTCGCTCATCGCGCCGTCGGGCGGGGCGACGATGGAGGTCGACCAGCCCATCACATGATCGCCGGAAAACAGGATGTTCGACTCCTTGAGCGCAAACGCCATATGGTTGGCGGTGTGGCCCGGCGTGGCGACCGCTTCCAGCGTCCAGCCCTTGCCGGTCACCACCGCGCCGTCCGCGAGCGCGACATCGGGGCGGAACGCCGCGTCGCCGCTGGAATCGAGCGGATTGAGCTCGCCGATATGCAGCGCGCGCGCGGCGCGATGCGGGCCTTCGGCATAGGTCTTTGCACCGGTCGCGGCGACGACGCGGGCGGCGGCGGGGGAATGATCGCGATGGGTGTGCGTGACGAAGACATGCGTCACGCTCTCGTTGCGCACCGCGTCCAGCAGGGCGGCGACATGCGCCGCGTCGTCGGGCCCCGGATCGACGATCGCGACCTGCCCGCGCCCGACGATATAGGTCACCGTGCCCTTGAACGTGAACGCATTGGCGTTGCCCGCGCACAGGGCGCGCACGCCGGGCGCGATCTCGCGCACCTGACCGGGCTCCAGATCGAAGCTCTTGTCGAAGGGAATGTCGTCGCTCATGCGCAAATCCTGCGGCGGCGGCATCGCGTTCCCGCCTCCCATTTTGCCGCATCCCATGGCAGGTTTCGGCGGCCGCGTCATCCGCTTTGCGCGCATGGCCGGCTTTCGGCTGCGCGACCGGTGAGGCAAACCCCGATGGACCAACGCCATGACTGAGCCCGGCGAACGGCTGCGCACCGCGCGTTGCGGATGCGGGGATCTGAGCGTCGTCACGCGCGGCGAGCCGCTCGACATCTATGCCTGCGCCTGCGTCACCTGCCGCGCGCGCACCGGCAGCGCGTTCAGCTATGCCGGCCTGTTCCGGGAAAGCGCGATAACGATCGCGGGTCCGTTCCGGCTCTGGCGACATCAGGCCGAATCCGGACGTGCGCTGGAAAATGCCTTCTGTCCGTCCTGCGGCGCGGGCGTGTTCTTCCGCACCGCCGCCTGGCCCGACCTTGTCGGCGTCGCCGCCGGCTGTTTCGCCGAGCAGGATTTCCCCAAGCCCCGCCGCCTCTACTGGGCCGCGCGCCGGCCCGGCTGGCTGTGCCTGCCCGCCGATACGCCGCTGATCGACACGCAGTGAAGACGCGCCCGTGAGACGGCGCGTCAGTGAATTTCCGGCTCCGGCACCGGTGCCCCGGCCTTGAGGAAATCGAAGTCGCAGCCCTCGTCCGCCTGTCCGATATGGGCGGCGAACATCGCGCCATAGCCGCGTTCGTAACGCGGCGGCGGCGGCGTCCAGGCGGCGCGGCGCGCCGCCAGCTCCTCCTCGCCGACATGCAGATGCAGACGGCGGGCGGCGACGTCCACCTCGATCGCGTCGCCGGTCGCCACCAGCGCGAGCGGCCCGCCGACGAAGCTTTCCGGCGCCACGTGCAGGATGCAGGCGCCGTAGCTCGTGCCGCTCATTCGCGCGTCCGAGATGCGCAGCATGTCGCGCACGCCGGCGCGCACGAGGCGCCGGGGGATCGGCAGCATGCCCCATTCCGGCATGCCGGGGCCGCCCTGCGGGCCGGAATTCTTCAGCACCAGCACATGGTCGGGCGTGACGTCGAGATCGTCGCGGTCGATCTCGCGCGCCATGTGGTTGTAGTCCTCGAACACCAGCGCCGGCCCGCGATGGCTGAGGAATTTCGGATCGGCCGCCGACGGCTTCATGACGCAGCCGCGCGGACTGAGATTGCCGGTGAGGATGGCGCAGGCCGGCTCGGTCGACACCGCGTTCGCGAGCGGGCGGATGACGTCGGGCAGATGCACGGCGGCGCCGGCGATGTTCTCGCCGAGCGTGCGGCCGTTGACGGTCAGGCAGTCGAGCGAGAGCTTGTCGCGCATCTGCGCCATCAGCGCGCGCAGGCCGCCGGCATAGAAGAAGTCCTCCATCAGGAACGCGCCGGACGGCCGCACATTGGCGATCACCGGCACGGTGCGCGAAATCTCGTCGAAGCGCGCGAGCGCAAGCGCGATGCCGGCGCGGCGCGCCATCGCCACGACATGGATCATGGCGTTGGTCGAGCCGCCCATCGCCATATGCACCTTGATGGCGTTGTCGATCGAAGCCGGCGTCAGGATGCGGTCCGGTGTCAGGTCCTCCCACACCATGTCGACGATGCGCCGGCCGGCCGCCGCACACATGCGCGGATGGTTGGCGTCGGCGGCGGGAATCGAGGACGCGCCCGGCAGCGTCAGACCCATCGCCTCGGCGATCGCCATCATGGTGGCGGCGGTGCCCATGGTCATGCAGGTGCCGAACGAGCGCGCGATGCCGTTCTCGATCTCGCTCCATTCGTCCTCGTCGATCAGGCCGGCACGCTTGTCGTCCCAGTATTTCCAGGCGTCGGAGCCGGAACCGAGAATGTTGCCGCGCCAGTTGCCGCGCAGCATCGGCCCCGCCGGCACGAACAAAGCCGGGATGCCTATGCTGATCGCGCCCATGATCAAAGCCGGCGTGGTCTTGTCGCAGCCGCCGAGCAGCACCGCCCCGTCGATCGGATGGCTGCGCAGCAATTCCTCGGTCTCCATCGCCAGGAAGTTGCGGTAGAGCATCGTGGTCGGTTTCACGAACGGCTCGGCCAGCGACATGGCGGGCAGTTCGAGCGGAAAGCCGCCGGCCTGCAGCACGCCGCGCTTGACGTCCTCGGCGCGCGCGCGCAGATGCGCGTGGCAGGAATTGATGTCGCTCCAGGTATTGACGATGGCGATGACCGGCTTGCCGGCCCAGTCCTGCGCGTCGTAGCCGAACTGGCGCAGCCGCGAACGGTGGCCGAACGCGCGCAGGTCGCTGACGCCGAGCCAGCGATGGCTGCGGAGCTGCTGCGGACTTTTCCTGCGCGTCATTTCAGGTCAGGATACCTGTTTGACGGATTCAGGCACCGGCCCGGGCACGGGTTCGGCCGCCAAGGCCGCCCGGCGACCGAGCCATTGCGCGCCGACCACGATCACCGCCAGAACCGTGCCGACGATATCGGTGGTCAGGCCGGGATCGATCAGCAACAGGCCGGCCACGATCAGCAGCGCGCGCTGCCAGTAATTCGCGACCGTGAGGAAATAGCCGTGCAGGCCGCCGGCGAACAGCGCGATGCCGCAACTGGCGGTGACGAACGCGCCGATGACGGAGGGCCAGTCGCCGATCATCAGCAGCGCCGGCTCGTATACGAACATGAACGGCACGATGAATCCGGCAAAGCCGATCTTCACCGCCGCCCAGCCGCTCGACCAGAGATCGGCCTTCGCGAGCCCGGCCGCGGCGAACACGGCGAGCGCCACCGGCGGCGTGATCGCCGACAGGATTGCGAAATAGAAGGCGAACATGTGCGCCGCCGCCTCGATGACGCCGAGCTTGATGATGGCGGGCACGAGCAGCGCCGTCATGATGATGTAGGCCGGCGTCGTGGGCATGCCCATGCCGAGCACGATGCCGGCACACATCGTCAGCACCAAAGCAAGCAGCAGGGTGTCCTTCGACAGAACGAGCACGAACTGGGTGAATACGATGCCGAGACCCGACAGGGTCACGACCGCGATCACGATTCCGGCGCAGGCGCAGGCGAGCGCGACGGGCAGCGCATTGCGCGCACCGTCGACCATCGCCTCGATGACGTTGGTGAACGTGACATAGCCGCGCGTCGACCGGCGCAGCAGCGCGACCGGGAAACAGGCGAGCGTCCCCGCGAGCGCCGCCAGCGGCGCGCTGTATCCGGAATACATCACGAACAGGATCACCAGAACCGGGATGAACAGATGGCCGCGCTGGCGCATCACATCCTTCATCTTCGGCAATTCCGAGCGCGGCATGCCGACAAGGCCGCGCCGCTTAGCCTCGAAATGCACGGCGCAGAAGCAGGCGAGATAATAAAGAATCGCGGGAATAAGCGCCCAGATGATGACCTGGCCGTAGCCGACGCCCATGAATTCCGCCATCACGAACGCGGCGGCACCCATGATCGGCGGCATGATCTGCCCGCCGGTCGAGGCCACGGCCTCGACGCCGGCGGCGAAATGCGGCGGGAAGCCCGAGCGCTTCATCAGCGGAATGGTGATCGGCCCGTCGACCATGACGTTGGCGACCGCACTGCCGGAAATCGTGCCGAACAGGCTTGACGAGAAGACCGAAACCTTGCCGGGACCGCCCGCGGCATGGCCGGTCAGGCTGAGCGCGAAATCCATGAAGAGCTGTCCGGTTCCGGTGCGCTCCATGAAGCTCCCGAACAGGACGAAGATGAGCACATAGGCGGCCGAGACCGAGAGCGGGATGCCGAAAATGCCCTCGGTCGTCATGTAGAGCTGGTCGAGTAACTGCATCGGCGCCAGACGGGCGACGAACAGGCCATAGGCCAGGAACACGATCGCGGTCAGCGGCAGCGCCCAGCCAATGACGCGACGCGTGCCTTCGAGCACCATCACCGTCATGATCACGCCCATGGCCATGTCGGCCGGCGACAGATCGTCGACGTAGAAAATGCGGCTGATGATGTATTCGTAATTGACGAAAAGATAGATGATCGGGGCGACGCCGAGGATCAGGCAAAGATAGTCGAGCGGCGTCGGCTTGTCGGTCACCTCGCCGGAACGGCGGTGGATGAGGAACAGCAGCGTGGTCGCAAAGAGCAGATGCGTTCCGCGATACCACACCGCCTCCGGCGACCCGAACGCGATCGCCCACATGTGATAAAGCGCCATCGCCACCGAAATGACCGTGACGGTAAGGCGCACGATCCCGGCATAACTCAGATCAAGCTTCGCGGTCATGAGCCCCGTCCCGACGGCGCGACATTTTCAGGTGTGCAGTTCAGGAACGAAGCGCGCCGGCGGACACCGGATCCGCCGGCGCGCGCACGTCAGTTGGTTTTCACCGTGACGCCGGCTTCCTTGTAGAACCTGGCTGCGCCGGGATGGAACGGAACGCCGATATCCTCGGCCATCATCTTGGCGTCGAGGCCCTTGATCGCCTTCACCACCGATGTCAGGCCATCCACGTTCGCGGCGATGGTCTTGGTCATGGTGTAGACGGTGTCGGCCGGCAGCTTGCACGACGCCACGATGTGGGTCGCGTATCCGATCACCTTCACGTCGGCGTCCTGTTTCGGATAGGTGCCCTTCGGGACGGTCACGAGCGTATAGCCGGGATTGAGCTTGCGCATCGCCTCGAGGTTGCCCGACAGGTCCAACAGCTTGATGTCGCGCGACGCCGCCACGTCCATGATCGATCCGGCCGGGATGGTGGTCCCGAGGCCGAAAGCCACCGCGTGCCCGTCCTTCATCTGGTTGACCGAGTCCGTGTAGGACACGAAGCTCATCTTCACGTCGTTGTAGCTGAGCCCGTTGACCTGCAGGATCTGTCCGGTGATCAGCTCGCCGGTATTGCCGCGCTGCTGGGTGCTGACGCCCTTGCCTTTCAGGTCCTTGACCGAGCTGATGCCCGCATCGGCGGGAACCACGAGCTGGTAATATTGCGGATAGAGCGTCGCGACGTTGCAGACATTGGCGTGCGGCTTGTTGAACGGCGGTTTGCCGGTGATGGCGTCAACGGTCGAGATCGAATTGCCGAATCCGACGTCGGCCTTGCCTTCCTCGATCGCGCGCACATTGGCGATGCCGGCGCCCGGCGCCTGCTGCACGTTGAGTCCCGAGACGGCCTTTTCCCACAGATCCTTCAACTGTCCCCCGAGCGGAATCCAGGAGCCGCCTTGCGGGCCGGTCATGAATTTCAATTCCGCGGCCGACGCCGGCGCGAAGGACGACACCGCGACCGCAAGACCAAAGCCAATGGCTGTCAGATGACGTTTCATTTCGATCCTCCCTGTGCCCCCGGCTGGCCCGGAGGACGTTGTTCTGGCGAGGACGTTACGTGGCGAGCCGCCCCAAGCACAAGCGCGAGTTTGCGCAGGTTCCGGCGCCGCGGAACGTCTTGTGCGGTGCATCCGGAATGGGCGGGGAGATGGGCCTCGCCGCGCCGGATCGTTTCGGTTAAGGGGTGGGGAGAATGGTCGGAGTGGCAGGATTTGAACCTGCGACCCCCTCGTCCCGAACGAGGTGCGCTACCAGGCTGCGCTACACTCCGACTGAAGGCCGGTCTTATAACGGCCGGGGGCACCCCCCGCAAGCAAAAGGCCGGAATAGATTGCATGACTGTTGAACTGACCACACGGCTCGTTTCCGCCGATCCCGCCGGCATCGCCGCCGCCGTCCAGTGCCTTGCCCGCGGGGGCCTCGTCGCCTTCCCGACCGAGACCGTCTATGGCCTCGGGGCGGACGCGACCGACGGGGCCGCCGTCGCCCGCCTCTATGCGGCCAAGGGCCGGCCGCGCTTCAATCCGCTGATCGCCCATGTTCCCGACCTTGCGGCCGCCCGCCGGCTGGGCGTGCTGGGGCCGCAGGCCGAGCGGCTGGCGCACGCGTTCTGGCCCGGGCCGCTGACGCTTGTCGTGCCGCGGCAGCCGGACTGCCCGGTGTCCGACCTCGCCACGGCGGGCCTCGATACCGTCGCGCTGCGCGTGCCCGACCACCCGGTCGCCCGCCGCCTCCTGCGCGATGTCGGCCGGCCGGTCGTGGCGCCGTCGGCGAACCGCTCCGGGCACGTCTCGCCGACCGAGGCCGCCCATGTGATGGCGGACCTGCGCGGCCGTATCGACCTGATCGTCGACGGCGGACCGACCAAAGTCGGCGTCGAATCCACGATCGTGGCCTGCATCGGGGAGGCGCGCCTCCTGCGCCCCGGCGGACTGCCGCGCGCGGCGATCGAGGAAGCGCTCGGCCGGCCGCTGGCGCGCACGGCCGATCCGGCCGCAAATGCCGGAGAGATGTCCGACGAGGCGCCGCTGGCGCCCGGGATGCTGGCCTCGCATTACGCGCCGCGCGCGCATCTGCGCCTGCGGGCGACCGATGCCGCGCCCGGTGAAGCGGTGCTCGCTTTCGGCCCGCACGTGCCGCCGCAGATGCAGCGTGCGAAAGCGCTGCTCAATCTCTCGCCCGCCGGCGACCTTGTGGAGGCCGCCGCCAACCTGTTCTCGCATCTGCGCGCGCTCGACCGCGAGGGCGTCACCGCGATCGCCGTCATGGCGGTGCCGCACGAGGGCCTCGGCGAAGCGATCAACGACCGCCTGCAGCGCGCCGCCGCGCCGCGCTGAACCGCATGCACGCGGCGGCGCCTCCGGGCGCGACCGTCGCCGGCGGCGCGAAGAAATTCCTTGAACGCGCGGGCAAGCCCTATAATGCTTCCCCGCGCGCCATGAAGCGTCGCCCCGTAGCACCGCCCAATAGCGCCGCCCCAGTGCCGAATGACTGCACCCGACCCCGCGCTCATCGCCCGCTTTGCCGCCATCGTCGGTAACCGCCACGCGATCACCGATCCGCAGGCGCAGGAGCCCTATCTCGTCGAGATGCGCGATCTGTATCGCGGCCGCACGCCGGTCGTGCTGCGTCCCGGCTCGGTGGCGGAGGTCGGCGCCATCGTCCGCCTCGCGCGCGAAACGAAAACCGCGATCGTGCCACAGGGCGGCAATACCGGGCTGGTCGGCGGACAGATCCCGCACCACGGCGAGGTGATCCTCTCGCTCACGCGCCTCGACAGGATCCGCGAGATCGATCCGGTCTCCAACACCGTCACCTGCGAAGCCGGCGTGACGCTGCAGCGCGTGCGCGAAGCCGCCGCCGGGGTCGACCGGCTCTATCCGCTGTCGCTGCCCTCGGAAGGCACCTGCACCGTTGGCGGCACCCTCTCCACCAATGCCGGCGGCACCGCCGCGCTCGCCTACGGCATCGCCCGCAACCAGGCGGTCGGCATCGAGGTCGTGCTCGCCGACGGACGCGTGCTCGACAACCTGAACAAGCTCAAGAAGGACAATACCGGCTACGACCTGAAGAACCTGTTCATCGGCGCCGAAGGCACGCTCGGCGTCATCACCGCCGCGGTGCTGCGCCTGTTGCCGCGGCCGCGCTCGGTGGAGACCGCGTTCGTCGGCCTCGCCTCGCCGCAGGCCGCGCTCGACCTCCTCGGCATCGCCGCCGACCGTACCGCCGGCGGCGTGACCAGCTTCGAACTGATGGCGCGGCTCGGCATCGACGGCGTGCTCGAACACGCGCCCGGCACGCGCGATCCGCTGGCGCAGGTGCATCCCTGGTACGTGCTGATCGAACTGTCGTCGCAGGCGCGCACGGGCTTGCGCGCGACGATCGAGGACATCCTCGCGCAGGGGCTGGAGCGCGGCATCATCGCCGACGCCGCCATCGCCGAAAGCCTCGACCAGGCGAAAGCCTTCTGGCGCATCCGCGAATTGTTCGGCGAGGTGCAGCGCCACATGGGCGGCTCGATCAAGCACGACATTTCGGTGCCGGTCGCCGCCGTGCCCGCCTTCATCGCCGAGGCCGATACCGCGGTGACGGCATTCATGCCGGGCGCACGCCCGCTGCCGTTCGGCCATGTCGGCGACGGCAACATCCACTACAATGTGTCGCAGCCGCGCGACATGGCCAAGGCCGACTTCCTCGCGCGCTGGCAGGAAGTGAATGCAGTGGTGTTTGCGGTCGTGCGCCGGCACGGCGGCTCGATCTCCGCCGAGCACGGCATCGGCGTGATGAAGCGCGATCTGCTTCCGGACGTGAAGGACCCGGTCGCGCTCGACCTGATGCGCACGCTCAAGCGTACGCTCGATCCCGACAACATCCTCAATCCGGGCAAGGTGCTCTGAGATTCGGTGCCCTGAGGTTCGCTCAATGCCGGCGGAGCACGCCGCCGGCAGAAGCCGTCCTCGCGCGAATGCGATTTCAGAATTCCCGCTTGAGGATATTGCGGTCGACCGAGAGCGGCCCGCCGCCATATCCGGCAAAGATCAGCACCGCGACCGTCCATATCGCCGACAGGAATTCCGCCTTCCTTTGCACCTGATGCAGGAAAAGTGCGCCGCCATCGGCCAGCCGCGCCATGCCGGCGGGCGTGAAGAACGGGCTGCCGCCCTTGAGCGCATCGATGCCGGCTTGCGTGAGAAAGGCGTCCCCGTAGGGATGCGTAAAGTGGAACCACCAGGTGATCGCCAGCATCACGGCATTGGCAAAGGCGACCGGACGGGTGAGGAAGCCGACCACCAGCGCGATCCCGCCGAAGAATTGCAGGACGGCGAGCAGCGGCGACCAGAACCATCCGGGATAAAAGCCGATCCCCTCGACAAAGCCGGCCATCGCGAACGGAGCGTTGATCTTCGGCCATCCTTCGAGGATCAGGCCGGCGCCGACAAACACCCTGAGAATGAGCCAGCCCACGGGCTGCGCGAAACACCGGTAGAAGCCGCCGAGCGGGCGCACCAGCAGCCGGCTGTCGGAACCATCGCAGGAAGGAGACGTCATGGCGCAACTCCGTGACGATGAATCTTGAATCAAACTGCGCCGCCGGCGATGCAACAACCTTGATGTGCATCAAAGCCGGAAAAGCGCGCCGGCCATGCCGCGCAAGGGATCGGGCCCGCGCCTCAGAACAGCGATCCCTGTCGCCGGGACGGTTTCGCCCGCCGGCGCCGCGCGGGAGACGTCTCCGGCGGACCGGCCGAGAACGGCGCGATCAGGTCGGGGCCGTCATTGGCCGTGCGATTGACCGCCGTCGAAACCTCGTGGAACTCGAGCAGACCCTCGCGCGCGGGTTTGAGAAGCATCGCCGCCGTTTTCTGGTCCACATGATCGCTGTCGAGCCACGGCACATGCTCTGCGGGTTCGAGGATTGCCGGCATGCGGTCATGCACCGGCCGCAGCAGCGAGTTGGCCGGCACGGTGACGATGACCGCGCTGTCCATCTCCTCGCCATTGGGACCGATCCAGGTCTCCCACAGGCCCGCGAACGCAAACGGGCCGCCGTCTTTCATGCGCACGAAACAGGGCCGCTTGCGGTCGCCCTCCGCCTTCCATTCGTAGAAGCCGTCGGCGGGGATGAGGCAGCGCCGGCGCTTCATGGCGTTGCGGAAGGCCGGCTTGTCGTTAAGCGTCTCGGCGCGCGCATTGATCACGAGCGAGAAGGTCCGCGGGTCCTTCACCCAGGAGGGCAGCAGCCCCCAGCGCACGAGCGCGAAACGGCGCTGCCCTTCCGCCAGGCGCACGATCGCGACCGGCTGGGTGGGGGCGATATTGTAGCGCAGGGGAAAATTGGGCTGGTCCAGATAGGCCAGAAGGCGTCTGATAAGCTCGGGCGACGAGATGAGAGCATAGCGGCCGCACATGCCGACCTTCCGGCGTTGCATCACAATGAACGGCAGGAATCCTAGACCGTGACTGACCCGCGCGCCTATCCGGACCGGCCGTTTCTGGCGGTGAGCGCCGCGATTATCCACGACGGCCGGGTGCTGATCGTGCGGCGCGCCCGCCCGCCCGCCGGCGGCATCCATACGCTGCCGGGCGGCGTGGTGGAGGCCGGCGAAACCCTCGATGAGGCCGTGCGCCGCGAAGTGCGCGAGGAGACCGGGTTCGAAATCGACCCGGTGTCGCTGATCGATTACCGCGAAGTGATCCTGCGCGACCGCGACGAACGCGTGGCCCGGCATTTCGTCATTCTGCCCTTTGCCGCCCGCTGGCGCGGCGGCGCGCTTGCGCTCAACGACGAGGTCAGCGAGGGACGCTGGATGACGCCGCCGGAACTCGACGGCCTGAAGACCACCGAGGGCCTCGCTGAAATCGTGGCCGCCGCCTTCCGGATCGTCGGAGGCGCCCGATAGGCGGGGGGCGACCGCTTGCACGGACGCCGACGCTGGCGCATATGTCCCCGCCCATGTTTACGCTTATATCCCCGCCCCTGCTCCAGCGCCTTCTTCTCACGCTCGCCTTGTGCGCGGCGATGGCGCCAGCCGCCCGGGCCGTCGACAGCAGCGCAGCTTTCGAGACCGACCTGCAGCGGCTGTCGGAAATCCTCGGCGCGCTGCATCACCTGCGCGGCGTCTGCGGGGCCAATGAAGGCCAGAAATGGCGTGCCGAGATGCAGGCTTTGCTCGACGCGGAGGCCAACACGCCCGAACGGCGCAGCAAGCTCGTGGCGAGCTTCAACCGCGGCTATCGCGGCTTCCAGCAGACCTACCGCACCTGCACCCCGGCCGCCGACGCCGCCATCCGCCGCTATCTCGACGAGGGCGCCAAAATCGCCCGCGAAATCACCGCCCGCTACACCAATTGACGCATTAACCCTTCCCCAAGGTCCGCATCGGCGGGCCGGCCGGGCGTGCTACATCTTAATTGAGAACAAGGACAGGCGGCGTACTCCAGGGCCGCGGACGCACCATGAGCATTGTGACGCGCGCATTCCGGCGTGAGCCGAAAGCGGACCAGGAACAGAAGCAGGCCGCCTTGAGCTACATCCAGGAAGCCTGGGCCGAAGCGCGTCTCGACGGCATCGACGACGATTGCATGGCGCAGGCCTGCCTGTTCGCCGCCCTGATCGAATTCGTCTCCACCTATGGCGAGGAAGCCGCCGCCGGCTTCGCCGAAGGCCTGCCCGTGCGCATCCGCAACGGCGAATTCAGCGCCGACCTGCCGCGGCAATAGCCTCCCGCCGGCCGTCTCGCGGCCGCCATCAAATCCCGATAGCCTTGCGCGATGATCCGAATCGCCGGTCGCGCCGGGCGGATGCTGGCCGCCCTCTTCTTCGCGCTTGCGGCCTGCGGCGCCCTGTCCGGGCTGCAGGCCCAGACCCGCGTGCGCACCGAAACCATCCGTCCGCCGGCAGCGCCTGCGCCCGACGCCAGGACGGCCGCGAAGGTCGACCCGAAAGCGGCCGACGGGGCGATGCCCGAAATCATCGCCGACCTTGCCCGCCTGCCCGCCCCAGTCGCCGCCACGCGCGAGCGTATCCTCACCGCCGCGCGCACCGGCGATCTCGGCAAGCTCATGGCCGTGATGAAGGATAACGGGATGCCGGTCTTCTCGCTGTCCGACCATCGCGACCCGGCGGCGTTCTGGAAGGCGAACTATCCTGACTCCGAAGGCGTCGAGGCGCTCGCGATCCTGATCTCGATCCTCGAAGCCCCGTTCGTGCATGTCGAGAAGGGCACGCCGCAGGAAGTCTATGTATGGCCCTATTTCGCGCGCATGCCGCTCAAGGCGCTGACCCCGCAACAGCGCGTCGAACTGTTCCGGATCGTGACCGGTGCCGACTACAAGGAAATGCAGGACTTCGGCGCCTACAGCTTCTACCGCCTCGGCATCGGGCCGGACGGCACCTGGCATTATTTCGTGTCGGGCGACTAAAGCATGATCCCGAAAGCGGGGGCCGGCTTTGAAGAAAAGTCATCCGGCTTTGGCCAGCGGCTGCAGCCCGAACAGGCCGTAAAGCACCGCATCGACGTCCGCCGGATAGAACGGCTTGCGCAGGAAGGCATTGGCGCCGGCTTCTCGTGCACGCTCCTCGACACCGGGATTGCCGTCGGAGGTCATGATCACGACCTTGATGCACGGGGCGGTGCGGCGCAGCTCCGATAGCGTCGCAACCCCGTTCAGGCCGGGCATGTTGTAGTCGAGAAAGACGATATCGAAAGCCCCGCGCGCGATCATTTCGAGCGCGGCGCGACCGTCCGAGGTTTCCGAAATGTCGACCGGAAAACGGCTGGCGGACAATATCTTCTTCACGATCGCGCGCATGGTCGGCGAATCGTCGACCATAAGCAGACGGCTCGGAAAGCGGGTCTGTACGCAGGCATGCATGAGTTCCTGCGCGGCCGCAGCGGCGGCCGGCTTGCGCGCGACCGCGTCGGCATCGAGTGTACCGGCGGGATAGTGCGAGAGATCGTCAGCCAGCGCGATCACGAAGGGCGGCGTCTTACATGCGCGGGCCGTACGCGTCACCCGCCGCCAGTCGTCGGCCGGCAGCGCATCGTCGAGCAGCACGATGTCGAAGCGGCCGTCTTCCAGGACGGCGGCGGCGCGCGGAGCGGTTTCGGCTTCCAGGACTTCCAGCGGCAGGGGCGCCTGCGCGGCCGCGGCCCGCAGGGCGTCGCGATCGACGCCCGCGGAACCGACGACCAGCATCCGCAATGCCACCAGATCGCCGTGCATGAATGCCGCCCCCTTCCTGATTTCAAGTGCAGAAGGGTTCGATTAGCCGATCCGCGGCTAACAAAACACTGCGCCAGATCACATCCGCGCCGTCATCCCCGCGCACGTCGATCGAGGGTTTCCAGAAAGTTAACCGGCTCGCCCTGCGCCGGCGTGACGAGCGCGCCTTCCCACATCACGCGCCGGCCGCGCACGATGGTGCCGACCGGCCAGCCGGTCACGGTCTTGCCGTGATAGGGCGTCCAGCCGGCGCGCGAGGCCACCCGTTCGTCGGTGATGGTCTCGCGGCGCTTGAGATCGACGATCGTGAGGTCGGCGTCGTAGCCGGCGGCGATGCGGCCCTTGCGCGCGATCCCGAACAGGCGCGCGGGACCGGCGCTCGAAAGGTCGACAAAGCGCAGCAGCGACAGCCGGCCGGCATTGACGTGGTCGAGCATGAGCGGCACCAGCGTCTGCACGCCGGTCATGCCGGAGGGGCTCGCCGGATAGGTCTGCTCCTTCTCCTCGCGCGTATGCGGGGCGTGGTCGGAGCCGAGAACATCGACGACGCCCTGCGCCAGCCCGCGCCAGAGCGCGGCCTTGTGCTCGGCGGAGCGCACCGGCGGGTTCATCTGCGCGAACGTGCCGAGCCGCTCGTAGCAGTCGGGAGCTTCCAGCGTCAGGTGATGCGGCGTCACCTCCACCGAGGCGACGTCCTTGTAATCCTGCAGGAACGCCATCTCGATCGCGGTGGACACATGCAGCACATGCACGCGCGCGCCGGTCTCGCGCGCAAGGCGCACCAGCCGCTCGGTCGCCAGCATCGCTGCGGTCTCGTCGCGCCACACCGGATGCGAGCGCGGATCGCCTTCCACGCGCAGCGGCTTGCGCTCGTTGAGCCGTTTTTCGTCCTCGGCATGGAACGACGCGCGGCGGCGGATCACCGAAAGCACGCGCCGCAGGTCCGCCTCGTCGGCCAGCAGGAGCGAGCCGGTCGAGGAGCCCATGAACACCTTCACGCCCGCGCAGCCCGGCAGCCGCTCCAGCTCCGGCAGGAGCGACGCGTTCTCGCGCGTGCCGCCGATGAAGAAGGCGAAGTCGCAATGCATGCGACGGCGCGCGCGCGCGACCTTGTCGGCCATGGCGTCGGCGGTGATGGTGAGCGGGGCGGTGTTGGGCATCTCGAAGACGGCGGTGACGCCGCCCATCACCGCGCTGAGCGAACCGGATTCGAGGTCTTCCTTGTGCGGGGCGCCCGGCTCGCGGAAATGCACCTGGGTATCGATGACGCCGGGCAGGATGTGCAGGCCGCGGCAATCGACCGTTTCGGCGGCCGAGGCCCGCGACAGGTCGCCGAGCGCGGCGATGCGCCCGCCGCTGACGCCGACGTCGCGGGCGATCTCGCCGTCCTGGTTGACGATGGTTCCGCCCCGGAAAATCAGATCGAAAGTCTGCGCCATGACCGGTTTCGCCCAAGGCCCCCCGCGTCCGCTCTTGAGCGGACACCGCCTGCGCCTTACGTTCCGGCGCAATATCTGGCAAGGACTTTCCCAGGGACTGACCCATGCAGGCGGCGCTTCTCCCCGATCGCGGGGTGATCAAGGTTGCGGGCGAAACCGCCCGTACGTTCCTCAACGGGCTGTTGACGGCCGATGTCGGCAAGGTGACGCCGCAGGCGCCGGCCTTCGCCGCGCTCCTGACGCCGCAGGGCAAGATCATCGTCGATTGCATCGTGGCGGAAGCCGCCGAAGCCGACGGCGGCGGCTTCTTCCTCGATTGCCCGCGCGCGCTCGTGCGCACGCTGGTCGAGCGGCTGACTTTCTACCGCCTGCGCGCCAAGGTGACGATCGAGGACTTGTCCGAGGCGCTTGCGGTGATGGCGGTCTGGGACGGCAGCGCCGACAGCGAATACGGCCTCGTCTATCCCGATCCGCGCCTGCCGGGCCTCGGCCTGCGCGTGATCCTGCCGCCGGACGTCGCGCAGGAGGCCGCGCGCGAGATGGGCGCGACCCTGACCGAGGCCGCCGCCTACGAGGCGCACCGCATCGCGCTCGGCGTGCCGCGTGGGGGGCTGGATTTCATCTACGGCGACGCGTTTCCGCACGATGCCGACATGGACCAGCTTGCGGGCGTCGATTTCCATAAGGGCTGCTATGTCGGGCAGGAAGTGGTCTCGCGCGTCGAGCATCGCGGGACGGCGCGCACGCGCATCGTGCCGGTGGCGTTCGAAGGCCCCGCGCCCGACGCCGGCGTGCCGGTCATGCTCGGCGAGCGCGCGGTCGGCACCATGGGCTCGGCCGCGGCCGGCCAGGGCCTCGCCCAGATCCGCCTCGACCGGATCGAGACGCCCGACGCGCCGCTCAGCGCCGGCGGCATCGCGCTGCGGCTGCGGCATGTCGACTGGATCCGCTTTCCCATGCCTGCTCCCTCGTCCGGCACGAAAGGCGGCGTCGCGTGACCATCCGGCATCCCGACGGGCTCGTGCGCTGTCCCTGGCCGAAGGACGATCCGCTCTATGTCGCCTATCACGACGAGGAATGGGGCGTGCCCGAATATGACGACCGCGCGCTGTTCGAGAAGCTCGTGCTCGACGGCTTCCAGGCCGGGCTATCGTGGATCACGATCCTGCGCAAGCGCGAGAATTTCCGCCGCGCGTTCGACGGCTTCGCGCCGGAAAGGATCGCCCGCTACAATGCGCGCAAGAAGGCGGCGCTAATGGCGGATGCCGGCATTGTGCGCAACCGCGCCAAGATCGAGGGCGCGGTGCTCTCGGCGCGCAGCTGGCTCGACATCATGGAGAAGGAGAACGGATTCTCGCATTTCCTGTGGGACTTCGTCGACGGCCGCCCCAGGGTGAACCGTTTCCGCAGTACGGCGCAGGTGCCGGCCGAAACGCCGCTGTCGCGCAAGATTTCCAAGGAACTGTCGGCGCGTGGCTTCAAGTTCGTCGGGCCGACCATCGTCTATGCCTTCATGCAGGCGGTGGGCATGGTCAACGACCATCTGGTCGCCTGCCATCGCCACGACGCCTGCATGAAAGCGAAGCCGCAGCGCTGACCATGCCGGCCCGTCCGCCATCGCGACGCACCTCCGTCCGGGGCGCCGCATCGAAAACAGCGCCGCGCGCCTGGCAGCGCATGCTGTCGGGCCGCCGGCTCGACCTGCTCGATCCCGCCCCGCTCGATATCGAGGTCGGCGACATCGCGCACGGGCTTGCGCGGGTGGCGCGCTGGAACGGACAGACGAGCGGCGCACACATCTTTTCCGTCGCCCAGCACACGCTGCTGGTGGAGGCGATGGCGCGCCGCCGCCATCCGCGGCTCGACCGCTCGCTGCGCCTCGCCATTCTCCTGCACGACGCCGCCGAATACGTGATCGGCGACATGATCTCGCCGTTCAAGGCGGTGATCGGCGATTCCTACAAGGCGACCGAACGGCGCCTGCGCGACGCCATCCATCTGCGCTTCGGCCTGCCGGTCGACCTGCCGCCGGCGACCGAGCGGCTGATCAAGGCCGCCGACCGCGACGCCGCCTATCTCGAGGCCACCCGTCTTGCCGGCTTCGAGCCCGCCGAGGCGCGGCGCTTCTTCGGGCAGCCGCCGCAGCTCAGCGCCGCGCTCGAGCGCGAATACCTGACGCCGTGGCCGGCGCAGACCGCCGAAGCGCGCTTCCTGGAACGTTTCGCAAAGCTGTCGCAGGGGTGATGCTTTTGTCCAGCGCGCGGGCGACCTATATTTTCGGTGTCGATTCCGGACCGCAAAGATGATTCACGTCTGCTCGCTCGCACGGCTCGATAATACCGTCGCCGACACCGGCGCCCGTCACGTCGTCACCCTGATCAAGGACATCTCGCTGGTGCGCCGCCCGCCCGGCATCGTGGCGGACAATCACCTTCTGCTCGACATGGACGATATCGCGGCGCCGATCGAGGGCTACGTCCTGCCGGCGCACGAGCATGTCGAGAAGCTCGTCGATTTCGTCACCGGCTGGAACCGCGGCGCGCCGCTGGTCGTGCACTGCTATGCCGGCATCAGCCGCTCGACCGCGGGCGCATTCATCGCCGCCTGCGCGCTCAATCCCGTGCGCGAGGAGCGCGCGATCGCGCAGGCGATCCGCGCCGCCTCCCCGACCGCCCAGCCCAACATGCGGCTCGTCGCGCTTGCCGATGCGCTGCTCGGCCGCCGCGGACGCATGGTCGCGGCGGTGGAGGAGATCGGCCCCGGGCGGGCCGCCTACGAGGGGGTGCCGTTCCGCCTCGATCTCGGGTGAGCGCGATGGACATCACGCCGATCGAAATCGGTCTGACGGCGGCGATCGTCGCGGTGAAGGATGACGAGCCGCGCGTGCTGGTGGCGGAAGGCGAGCGGCCGGGCAGTCCCGCCGGCCTGCCCTCGGGCATGTTCGATCCGCTCACCCACCGCACGTTCGAGATGGGTCTGCGCGCCTGGGTCGCCGCCCAGACCGGCCTGCCGGCGGGCTATGTCGAGCAGCTTTACACGTTCGGCGATCGCGGGCGCCATGCCCTGCCCGGCGATACCGGCCCGCATGTCGTGTCGATCGGCTATCTCGCGCTCACGCGCATCCCCGACAATGTCGCGAGCCTGCGCGCCTCGGGCGCGGGCTTCGAGCCCTGGTACCGTTTCTTTCCGTGGGAGGACTGGCGCGGCGGACGGCCCGACATTCTCGACGACAAGATCGTTCCGCATCTGCAGAAATGGGTGCGCGCGAACGACAAGACCGGCGACGAGCAGAACCTGCGCGAGCGGCTGCAGCTTTGCTTCGGCACCGGCGAGGCGCCGTGGGACGAGGAGAAGGTGCTCGAACGCTACGAGCTGCTCTACAGCGCGGGCCTGATCGAGGAAGCCTGGCGCGACGGCCGCGTTCCCTCCGCCCCCGCCCCGCTCGGCCAGTCGATGCGCTACGATCATCGCCGCATCCTGGCGACCGCCATCGCGCGCCTGCGCGGCAAGCTGAAATATCGTCCGGTCGTGTTCGAGCTGATGCCGGAGGAATTCACGCTCACCGCCTTGCAGCGCACCGTGGAGGCGATTTCCGGCCGCCACCTGCACAAGCAGAATTTCCGCCGGCTCGTGGAATCCACCGCGCTCGTGGAGGCCACCGGCGACATGTCGACGGCGACCGGCGGCCGGCCGGCCGCGCTCTTTCGCTTCCGCCGCGAGGTCGTGCGGGAACGGCATGCGCCGGGCCTGCGCCTGGGGGTGCGGAGGTGATAGGCTTTCGTCGCCGGGACACGAAGAACGGGCACACGAAGAGCGGGATGGGACGATGGATGCGTTCGCAAGGATGGTCGGCGTCGTGCCGGCGCAGACGCTGCTCGCGCATGACGGACTGAGCTTTCTGCAGGGCATCGTCGAGGGGCGCCTGCCGGCGCCGCCGATGGCTGACACGCTCGGCTTCCGCCTGATAGCGGTCGAGAAGGGCCGCGCCTTGTTCGAGGGACTGCCGCAGGAGCGTCACTATAATCCGATCGGCGTCGTGCATGGCGGGCTCGCCATGACGCTGCTCGATTCCGCGCTCGGCTGCGCGGTGCATTCCATGCTCGACCGCGGCGAGACCTACACGACGCTGGAGATCAAGGTGAACCTCGTGCGCCCGATCACCAGGGACACCGGACCGATCCGCGCCGAGGGCCGCATCGTCTATCGCGGGCGCACGGTCGGCACCTCGGAGGGCGACCTCAAGGACGCGGGCGGCAAGCTTTATGCGCACGCCACGACGACGTGCATGATCTTCCCGGCGAAGACGCCGTGAATGTCTAGCGGCTGGACAGCGTCGAGCGCAGGCTGAGCGGGGCGTTGTCGGCGGTCGCGACCTCGACCGGGCCGCGGCGCGTGAACTCGCAGGAGGCGAAGCCGAGACCGGAGACCGAGCCGCGGAAGCTGCGGGCGCTCGTCTTCTGCAGGCTGAAGCAGGGCTGGAACGGCATGCCGCGCACGTTGGCGCAGACCGACTCGCCCCTCACCAGGACCGTGCCGGCGGGCAGTTGCGCCCAGCGCACGGGGCCCGATCCGCGGAACTGGATGGTGCCGGCAACGGAGCCGTCGGCATGAATGCGGCCCGCGCCGCGGGTGCCTTCGAAGCAGGAAAAGACGAAGGTCTTGCCGACCACGAAGCGACGCGCTTCCTGCGCCGTCATCTGCTGGGCGAGCGCAGGTGAAACGGCAAGAAGACCGGCCAGAAAAGCTCCGAAACGCAACATGTCGAACCCCACTCGTTCACGAAGCCGTCTTTACCGACTTCTTTACCATAACGGATGCGGATGATGACGGACTTTCGTAGCTAATTCCTGAACGCGTTTACCCGATCTTGACCACGATTCGGCCGCGCACCCCACCGGAGAGGATTCTGGGGGCGGTCGCGATCACGTCGGAAAGGGGGATTTCCGTGGTCATTGCGGCCAATTTCGAGCGGTCGAGGTCGGTTCCAAGTCTTTTCCACGCTTCCTGACGCAGCGGCAGCGGACACATGACGGAATCGATGCCCAAAAGCGACACTCCCCGCAAAATGAAGGGCGCGACCGACGTCGGCAGGTCCATACCGCCCGCCAATCCACAGGCGGCGACCGCCCCGCCATAGCGGGTCATAGACAGCACGTTGGCCAGCGTCGCGGAGCCCACGGAATCGACGCCGCCCGCCCAGCGCTCCTTGGCCAGCGGCTTGGCCGGGCCCGACAATTCCGCTCGGTCGATGATCTCGGAAGCGCCGAGCGCCTTCAGATAGTCGGCCTCCTGCGGCCGGCCGGTGGAGGCCATGACGTGATAACCGAGCTTCTTGAGCAGGGCGACCGCGACCGAACCGACGCCGCCGGCGGCACCCGTCACCACCACCGGGCCGCGCTGCGCCGTCACCCCGGCGCGCTCCAGCGCCATGACGCAGAGCATCGCGGTATAGCCGGCGGTGCCGATCGCCATGGCCTCGCGCGCGCTCATGCCCGCCGGCAGGCGCACCAGCCAGTCGCCCTTCACGCGCGCCTTCTGCGCGTAGGCGCCCAGATGCGTCTCGCCGAGACCCCAGCCGTTGAGGACGACCTCGTCGCCCGCCTTCCAGGCCGGATGCGAGGAGGATTCGACGGTGCCCGCGAAATCGATGCCGGCGATCATGGGAAAGCGGCGCACGACCGGGGCCTTGCCGGCGATCGCCAGCCCGTCCTTGTAATTGATGGTCGACCAGCCCACGCGCACGGTGACGTCGCCGTCCATCAGGTCCTTCTCGTCGAAATCCTTCAGCGCGACGGCCTGCCCGGCGTCGGTCTTGTCCACCACGATCGCTTTGAATGTCGGCACAGCGTTCCCTTCCGTCATGCGCGGGCCTGACCCCGCGCATTCATCCCTGTCTGGTTACAGGTCCTCAGTGGCTTTGATTCTTTGTGCGATGGATGGCCGGGTCAAGCCCGGCCATGACATCCGGTGATGACATCTAACCATGACATTGAGGCTCAGGCGGGCGCCGCGGCCGGCCGCGCCACCGGCTTCTCGACGATCGGCAGATTGATCAGCGCCGAGAGCACGCCGAGCAGGATCGCCAGCCACCAGATCACGTCGTAGGAGCCGGTGCGCTCGAACACCAGCCCGCCGAGCCAGACGCCGAGGAACCCGCCGACCTGGTGGCTGAAGAAGGCAAAGCCCGCGAGCATGGTGAGCCAGCGCGTGCCGAACATCAGCGCGACGATCCCGTTGGTCGGCGGCACGGTCGACAGCCAGAGCAGGCCGATGACGGCGCCGAACACCAGCGCCGCCGGCGTGCTCACCGGGATGCTGATGAAGACCACGATCGCGACCGAGCGCAGGAAATAGATCGCCGCGAGGAGATAGCGCTTGGGCATGCGGTCGCTCAGCAGGCCCGCGGAAATCGATCCGACGATATTGAACAGGCCGATCACGCCGACGGTCCAGGCGCCGATGTCCGCCGACAGGCCGCGATCGAGGAGATAGGCCGGCAGGTGGACGGTGATGAAGAAGACCTGGAAGCCGCAGGTGAAGAAGCCGAGCACGAGATAGATGTAGCTGCGGTGGCCGAGCGCCTCGCGGATCGCCTGGGTGACCGATTGCTGGGGCGTGCCGGCGGCATGCGCGCCGAAATCGCGCGGCATCGACAAGGCAAGCGACAGCGGGATGATGACGAGCACCATCGCGCTGAAGGCGACCAGCGTCGTCGTCCAGGGAAAGGCGCTGTTCAGCCCGACCGCGAGCGGGGCGAACAGGAACTGGCCGAACGAGCCGGCCGCGGTCCCCAGACCGAAGGAGAGCGAGCGCCAGCGCAGCGGCAGCAGCTTGCCGAAGGCGCCGAGCACGACCATGAACGAGGCGCCGGCGAGACCGAAGCCGACCAGCACGCCGCCGGAGAGATAGAGCATCCCCGGCGAGGCAGCATGCGCCATCAGCGCCAGCCCGACGGCATAGAGCAGCGCGCCGGCCGACAGCACGATCACCGGGCCGAACCGGTCGGCGACCGCGCCGGCAAAGGGCTGCGCCGCGCCCCACAGCAGCATCTGGATCGCGATCGCGAGCGCGAAGATCTCGCGGCCCCAGCCGTGCGCCGACGACATCGGGGTGAGGAACAGCCCGAGCGAGGAGCGCGGGCCGAAGCTCAGGATGGCGACCAGGCAGCCGCAGAGCAGGATGACAAGCGGCGTCTGCCAGTCGAAACGCACCGCCGGAATCTTCCCTGAGGTCACGACGATCTCCCGGTCAGGCCGGCGCGAGCGCGGGCCGCGCCACCGGCTTCTCGACGATCGGCAGATTGATCACCGCCGAAGCGACGCCGAAGAAGATCGACAGCCACCAGACCACATCATAGGAACCGGTCGCCTCGAAGGCGATACCGCCGAGCCAGACGCCGAGGAAGCCGCCGACCTGATGGCTGAAGAAGGCGAAGCCGAACAGCATGGCGAGCCAGCGCGTGCCGAACATCACCGCCACCAGCGCGGAGGTCGGCGGCACGGTGGAGAGCCAGAGCAGCCCGGTCACCGCGCCGTAGATCAGCGCCGAAAGCGGGCTCATCGGCAGCGTGATGAAGGCCACGATCGTCAGCGCGCGCAGGAAATAGATCGTCGAGAGGATGTAGCGCTTGGGCATGCGCATCATCAGCCAGCCGGAAGAGAGCGCGCCGATGATGTTGAACAGGCCGATCACGCCGATCGTCCAGGCGCCGACCTCCGCCGACAGGCCGCGGTCGAGCAGGAAGGTGGGCAGGTGGACGGTGACGAAAGCGAGCTGGAAGCCGCAGGTGAAGAAGCCGAGCACGAGCAGCACATAGCTGCGGTGGCCGAAGGCCTCCGAGAGCGCCTGCCGCAGCGACTGGTTCGCTATGCCGCCGGCGCCGGCGACGCCGGCGGGCTCCGCGCGCGGCGTGCGCAGCGCCACCGACAGCGGCAGGATCAGCAGCATCATGACGGCGAACGCGACGAGCGCGGTCTGCCAGTCGAAATGATCGATCAAGGCGCGCGCGAGCGGCGAGAACAGGAACTGTCCGAACGAACCCGCCGCGGTGCCGACGCCGAAAGCAAGCCCGCGCATGTGCTCGGGAACGAGCTTGCCGAACGCGCCGATCACCAGATTGAACGAGCAGCCGGACAGGCCGAAGCCGATCAGCATGCCGGCGGTCAGGTGCAGCGTGCCGGGCGTGTCCGCATAGGCCATCAGCGCAAGGCCGGCCGCATAAAGCAGCGCGCCGACGCACAGGACGCGGATCGTGCCGTAGCGATCGGCGATGGCGCCGGCGAAGGGCTGGCCGAGCCCCCAGAGCAGGTTCTGGATCGCAAGCGCGAGCGAGAACACTTCGCGGCCCCAGCCATAGGCAAGCGACATCGGCGACAGAAACTGGCCGAGCGCCGAGCGCGGGCCGAAGGCGAGCATCGCAATGACGCACCCGCACAGGATGATGACGAACGGCGTGCGCCAGCTTGCGGCGGAGGCGACGGAGTGGGTTGTCATAAAGGGCCCGGCATGCCTGTGAATCGGAGGTCGCCGAACATAAGCGCAGCCCCACCCGCCCCATAACGAAACTTCGTGATGCGACCGATCCAGGAACCGCATGGCTTGCCCCCGCCGGGGGGCTAGCGCCGCCGCCGCGAAGGTGGTATATTGCTTTTGCTCGAATTGAGAATAATAAGGGTGAGCCGGTCCTCTTGAGCCGGATATTTTCGTCCCCATATATGCTCAAGATGAGTATATTGGACCGGGAGGCGACCATGCCGCTGTTCGATCTGCAAGGCCCCCAGGGCAACCGTCCGGCCGCGGCCGTTACGCCGCCGATGTTGTCGGCGGCCGCACGCAAGTACGGCGTCAGGCCGATGCCGGCGCTGGAATGGAACGAGCAGGTCGCCGCCGAGACCGCGCATCTCTACGAGCGCATCAAGACCGTGGTGCCCGCGGTCGAGTGGCCGGTCTTTGCGCCCTATGTGAAGGCGATCAACGCGCTCAAGCGCGAGCGCAACGCCGTCATTCTGGCGCATAACTACCAGACGCCGGAAATCTACAATTGCGTCGCCGATTTCGTCGGCGACTCGCTGCAGCTCGCGCGCGAAGCGACCAAGGTGAAAGCCGACGTGATCGTGCAGTGCGGCGTGCATTTCATGGCCGAGACCTCGAAAATCCTCAATCCCGACAAGACCGTGCTGATCCCCGACAGCCGCGCCGGCTGCTCGCTCGCCTCCTCCATCACCGGCGAGGACGTGCGCCTCCTGCGCGCGCGCTATCCGGGCGTGCCGGTCGTGGCCTATGTCAACACCTCCGCCGACGTGAAGGCGGAGGTCGACATCTGCTGCACTTCGTCCAACGCGCTGCAGATCGTGGAGAGCCTCGGCTCCGACACGGTGATCTTCGTGCCGGACCAGTATCTGGCGAAATACGTGGCCTCCCAGACCAAGGTGAAGATCATCGCCTGGAAGGGCGCCTGCGAGGTGCACGAGCGCTTCACTGGCGACGAGCTACGCATGTACCGCGACAACGACCCGGGCCTGAAGATCATCGCGCATCCGGAATGCCCGCCGGACGTGCTGGCGGAGTCCGACTTCACCGGCTCGACCGCGCACATGATCGACTGGGTGCGCAACAAGCGGCCCAAGCGCGTGGTCATGGTCACCGAATGCTCGATGGCCGACAACGTGCAGGCGGAATTGCCCGAGGTGGAGTTCGTGCGCCCGTGCAATCTGTGCCCGCACATGAAGCGCATCACGCTGCCGAAAATCCTCGACAGCCTCGTCTACATGAAAGAGGAAGTCGTGATCGACCCCGCGATCGCCGAGAAGGCGCGCCGCTCGGTCGAGCGGATGGTCAATCTGAAGAACTGAATCGCGGACTTTCGGATGAACCCGTATCCGCTCGTCCCCGCGAACGCGGGGACCCGGAATCAAAAACACTGGATTCCCGCTTGCGCGGGAATGAGCGGACGGGGAGGCGCAAGATGACCAACAGGCAGATTGACGTCGATCCCGGCTCTCGCGCCTTGCGCGCGGCCGGGACGACGCATGATTCCCTGCTCTGCCCCGGCGCCTTCCTCTCGCCGCTCGAGATCGAGGAGGCGGTGACGCGCGCGCTGGCCGAAGACCTCGGGCGCGCCGGCGACGTCACCTCGATCGCGACCGTGCCGCCGGGCGCGACCGCGCGCGCCGCCATGGTCACGCGCAAGGCCGGCACCCTTGCCGGCCTGCCGCTCGCGGCGGCGACCTTCCGCCGGCTCGACCCCGCAATCGCGATCGCCGCAAGCGCGCGCGACGGCGACAGCGTCCCGGCCGGCACGACGCTGATGACGATCGCGGGCACGGCGCGCGCCATTCTCTCGGCCGAGCGCACCGCGCTCAATTTCGCCGGCCACCTGTCGGGCATCGCCACCGCCACCGCCGCCCTCGTTGCCAAGGTCGCCGGCACCAAGGCGCGCGTCACCGACACGCGCAAGACGACGCCCGGCCTGCGCGCGCTGCAGAAATACGCGGTGCGCTGCGGCGGCGGCTTCAACCACCGCTTCGGGCTCGACGACGCCATCCTGATCAAGGACAACCATATCGCGGTCGCCGGCGGCATCCGCGCCGCGCTCGAAGGCGCGCGCGCCTCAGCCGGTCATCTGATCAAGATCGAGATCGAGGTCGACACGCTCGACCAGTTGCGCGAGGTGCTCGCGACCGGCCTCGCCGACGTCGTGCTGCTCGACAATATGAGCACGGCCGATATGACGGCCGCGGTGGCGCTCGTCGCCGGCCGGCTCGTCATCGAAGCCTCCGGCAATATCTCACACGACACCGCCGCGCAAATTGCGGCCACCGGCGTTGACTATCTGTCGTCGGGCGCGCTCACCCATTCGGCGCCCAATCTCGATATCGGACTCGACATCGCGCTGTAAGAGATCGCGGCGCAGAACGCACGGCATGCACGCGCCGGCCATGCATGGTGCAATTTGCCGCATGCGCATCCACATGCATTCAAAGATTGGAATCGATCAAAATAATTCGATTCCATTCGTGCACACAGCGCATTGATGCGTATTTTTCTGAACTTCCAAACTTCATGAGTAGTGACTTTCCAGTCGCACACGACTGCAACGCTGCAATTCATTGACTAAAATCAAGCGGGGCATAGGGTGCTTCACTACGCTCCGCGGCGATCAAGACAGCCCGTTTGCCATCCAGATCACAACAAGACACGCGCGAATCGTCGGAAAGGCGATCGCAACAGGCACTGGGGGCTTCGGCATGCATAACCAAAACGAGATCATCCGCATCAACGGCACACCGCACGCAGCGCGCTATCGCGTGTCACGCCTTGCAGACCATTGGCTGCTGACCGGAGTGGCGCTACTGCCGCTGCTGGCCGCCCTTCCCCAGACCCTGCACGCCCAGTCGGCGACGCCTGGCTCGACCATCTCGCTCGATCCGATCGTCGTGGAGACGCAGCGGACCGAGAGCCGGACGCCCGCGACGCCGGGCACCGCGCCCGCGCCGAGCGTGCCGGCCACGTCGAGCGTCCAGGAACGCTTCAACGCCCTGCCCGGCGGCGTCGCGCTGGTGCCGCAGCAGGATTACGCCAACACCGCAAGCCCCACCGTCGCAAACGCGCTCTCCGGCGTGCCCGGCGTCGTGGTGCAGAGCTTCTTCGGCGGCAACGACCAGCCGCGCATCCAGATCCGCGGCTCCGGCCTGCAACAGAACCCGGTCGAGCGCGGCGTGCTGATGCTGCAGAACGGCCTGCCGATCAACCGCGCCGACGGCTCCTACATCGTGGGCTTCGCCAATCCGCAGCAGGCGGAGGCGATCGAGGTCTATCGCGGCTACATGGCGAATCGTCTCGGCGCGACCGTGCTCGGCGGCGCGCTCAACTTCGTCTCGCCGACCGGCTCGACACAGCCGGGCGTGCGCCTGTCGGTGAGCGGCGGCAGCTTCGGCCAGATCAACGGCGCCGGACAGGCCGGCTTCAGGAATGGCAATGTCGACGGCCTGATCCAGTTCGACACCAACCAGCGCGACGGCTTCCGCGACTACAACAGCTCCGAGCGCACGAGCGTCAGCGCCAATTTCGGCGTCAAGCATTCGGAGAATGTGAGCACGCGCTTCTTTGCGGGCTATACCGATCTCGGCTTCGATGTCGCCGGTCCCCTGACCAAGGCCGGCATGGAAGCCAATCCGCGCCAGGTGCATCGCGGGCCGGTCCCCGTTGCCGGCGGCGCGATCAATCCCGGCCCGAACGTGGTCCGTGACATGCCGCGGCGCGACGCCAGCCAGTTCCTCACCGGCTTCCGCACCACCGCAACGAACGGCGTGCACCTCATCGATATCGCCGCCGGCTACAGCTATACCGACGACACGTTCCGCTTCCCGATCTCCTCGGGTATCCGCGTGACCGAAGGCGGCGACTTCACCGGCTCGCTGCGCTACGCCTTCAACCCGAACGCGGCCGTGCTGCCGCTGTTCGAGACCACCGCGCAGTTCTCGGCCGGCTCGGCGAGCCGCGAGAATTACATCAACATGCCCGGCGGCGTGACCGGGCAGAAGTTCGGCGAGAGCGAGCTGGAGGCGACCACGCTGTCGCTGAATGCCGGCCTGAACATTCCGCTCAACCCGGTGCTGACGCTGTCTCCGGCGATCGCCTATTCGCACGCCACGCGCTCGAATTTCGACACCTACAGCCTCGGGACCAGGCCCTGGGTGCAGTTCTTCGCCAACAACCCGACCGTGCTGCAGGCGAGCGGCAACACCGCCACGCAGAGCATGACCTATTCGCGCTCCTATGACGGCTGGACGCCGAGCCTCGCTTTGTCCTGGCGGCCCGACGCGGTGCAGACCTATTTCGCCGCCGTCAGCCGCAGCTTCGAGCCGCCCACGCACGATGACCTGCTGGCCACGGTGAACGGCACGCCCAACAGCAGCCCGGGCCGTAATCCCGCCAGTCCCACGCAGACCGCCCTGTTCCTGACTCCCGACCTGAAGGCGCAGACCGCGACCACCGTGGAAGGCGGCTGGCGCGGCCGCACCGACCGCTTCTCGTGGGACGTGGTCGCCTATTATTCCTGGATCGACAACGAGCTGCTCAGCCTGCGCGACACCAGCGGCGCCTCGCTCGGCGCCGTCAACGCCGACAAGACCACGCATCTTGGCGTCGAGCTTGGCGCGGGCGTCAAGCTGACCGACCGGCTTTCGGCGCGCGTCGCCTATACCTACCAGGAATTCTACTTCGACAACGATCCGATCCGCGGCAACAACCGGCTTGCCGGCGCGCCGCGTCACCTGATCAACGCGCTGCTGCAATTCCAGGCCACCGAGCAATGGAAGCTGCAGGGCGCCGTGCGCTGGATTCCCGAGCGCACGCCGGTCGACAACATGAATTCGCTGTTCGCCGATCCGTATGCGGTCGTCGATGTGCGCACCGAATACCGTATCAACGACACCTATGCGGTGTTCGGCGAGATCACCAACCTGTTCAACGAAAACTATGCGTCGTCGACGCTGATCGTCGATCAGGCGCGGCCCGATCAGGCTGCGTTCCTGCCCGGCGATGGACGCGGCTACTACGCAGGTTTGAAAGCGAAGTTCTGATGTCCGGATCGCGCGAACGCACCCCGCTTCTGTCCCGCCGCAGCTTTGTCGCCAGCCTGCCGCTGGCTGTTGCGGGGCTGCGTTCGCGCGCCTGGGCCGCCGAGCCGCTGACCATCTGGGGACCGCCGGCGACGCCGTCAGTTATCGCCGCGCAGGCAATCGCCAGCGGCGCGCTGGCCTCGATCTCGCCCTCGGTCTCGTTCAAGACCTGGAAGTCGCCGGACGAGATGCGCGCGGGCTTGAGCTCCGGCACCATGACGGCGGTGATCGTGCCGACTTATGCCGCCGCCAATCTCTACAATCGCGGCCTGGCGGTGCACCTCGTCAACGTGCTCACCGACGGCCTTCTCTATGTGGTCGCGCCCGGCGGCACGGTCGCCCGCGTCGCCGACCTGAAGGGCCGGCGCGTCGCGGTGCCGTTCCGCAACGACATGCCCGACTATATCTTCCGCCGCATGCTGGCGGACGCGAGCCTGACCGCCGACGACATGACGATCGACTATTCCGGCACGCCGATCGAGGCGGTGCAGATGCTGCTTGCCGGCCGCGTCGATGCCGCGCTTTTGAGCGAGCCGGCCGCGAGCGTCGCCATCGTGCGCGCGAGCCTTTCCCTGAAGACGTTCGAGCGCGCCATCGATTGCCAGACGGCGCTTGCGGTCTCGACCGGCCGCCCGGTGATCCCGCAGGCCGGCCTTGCGGTGACCGACGTCTTCGTGCGCCGCTACGGCGAGCCCGCGATCGCCGCCGTGCAAAGCGCGTTCGAACAGGCGGTGCAGGCCGTGACGCGCGACCCGTCCGCCGCCGCGTCGGCGACGGCCGCCATGCTCGAATTGCCGCGCCCGATGATCGAGCGCTCCATCCCGTTCAGCAAGCTCGTCGCCCGCGCGGCCTCGGCGGCGCGCAGCGATCTCGTCGCCCTGTTCGACGTCCTCGCCCGGCAGGATCCGCGCATCATCGGCGGCCGGCAGCCGGATGACCGGTTCTATGCCATTTGATCATGGTACGCCGCCTGATAGCATTCATCGGCTGGGCCGGCCGCTATGTCTGGTCGGCGTGGGCGGGCGCCTGCGGCCTCCTGTGCATCGCCGCCGCCTGGCAGGGCGCGCATGAGTTCTACGGCTCCTTCGTTCTGCCCTCCCCGGTCGAGACGCTGCACGAAGTCGCCGCCATCCTGCGCGAGCCCTGGTTCGTGCGGGCGGCCGGCGAGACCGCGGTCCGCTCGCTGATCGGCTTTGCGCTCGCCGTCGGCATCGGCACGCTGACCGGCGCGATCGCCGGCTATTCCTTTGCCGCGATGCGGCTGATGCGCCCCATCGTCACCGTCATCCTCGGCGTGCCGCCGATCGCCTGGATCGTGCTGGCGCTGATCTGGTTCGGCTCCTCGGGCGGCTCGGCAGTGATGACGGTCGTGGTCGCGGCGCTGCCGATCTCCTTCGCCGGCGGCCTCGAAGGCGTCGCCACGCGCGACCGCGCGCTCGATGCCATGGCGCGCTCGTTCGGCGGCGGCATGTGGCTGCGTTTCCGCACGCTCACCCTGCCGCATCTGATCTCCTACCTGTTCCCGGCCTGGACGACGACCGCCGGCACGGCCTGGAAGGTCACGGTGATGGCCGAACTTCTCTCCAATACCGGGGGGATCGGCGGCGAGCTTGCCACCGCGCGCGCGCTGTTCGACATTCCCCGCGTCATGGCACTGATCGTCGCGGTGGTCGCGTTCGCGCTCCTGACCGAATACGCGCTGCTGCATCCCCTGCGCGACCGTCTCGAACGCTGGCGGGAAGCCGGCCTGCCGTGGGGCGTCAAGCGATGAGGCTCGTGCTGGAACGCGTCGGCCATGCCTTTCTCGGGCGCGCGGTGCTCGAGGATTTCGACCTGTCGCTCGCGGCCGGCGAGGTCGTCGCGCTGCTCGGCCCCTCGGGCTGCGGCAAGACCACCGTGCTGCAGATCGCGGCCGGCCTGCTCGACCCGCTGCGCGGGCGCGTGCAGCGCCATTACCGGCGGCATGCGGTCGTCTTCCAGGAGCCGCGGCTGCTGCCCTGGTTCACCGCCCACGACAACATCGCCTACGGCCTGCGCGCGGCCGGCGTCGCGCGCGCCGAGCGCGCGGCGATCGTCGCGCAGCGCGCGCAGGATGTCGGCCTGAGCCTGCACGATCTCGACAAGTATCCCGCCGAACTGTCCGGTGGCATGCGCCAGCGCGTGGCGGTGGCGCGCGCGCTCGCGGTGCGGCCCGACATGGTCTATTTCGACGAGCCCTTCACCGCGGTCGATGTCGGGCTGAAGCGCATCCTGCAGGACCTCGTGATCGAGGCGGCCGCGCGCGAGCAGTTCTCGGCGCTGTTCGTCACCCACGATCTGTGGGAAGCCGTGCGCGTCGCGCATCGCCTGCTGCTGCTGCCGCGCCGCGCCGACGGTCCCGTGGTGGCGCGCGCGATCGCCGGGGAGCCCGGCCGGCGCCGCGAACGCGACATCTTCGCGCTGGTCGAGGCCTGGTCGGCCGATCCCGCGTTCCGCGAGCTGTTCGACGGACGGGAGAGCGTGCATTGACGATGACCTGCCAGACCGAAGGACACGCGCACAGCGGCCATCCGCTGCTGACGGAAGGACTGTTCCTGTTCTTCCCGGTCGCGGCGCTGCATGCGGCGATCACCCCGCTCGTCTGGTCGCTTGCCGGATTCTCGCTGCCGTTCGTGCACACGATCTCGCCGAGCCAGTGGCACGCGCACGAGATGATTTTCGGCACCTATGGCGCGGCGCTCGCGGGCTTTCTGACCTCGGCGGTGCCGGAATGGACCGACACGCCCCCGCGCCGCGGCCGCGCCTTGCTGCTGCTGTTGTTCCTGTGGCTGCCGGGGCGCGCGGTCGGCCTTGCCGGGATCGAGGCCGGCCTGCCGCTTGCGGCGACGACCGATATCGCCTTTCTCGGCCTGCTGTTCTGGTACGTGCTCAGGGCGCTGCTTCAGCGCGGCAGCACGCGCCACGGCTCGTTCGCCGTCTGCGCGGCGCTGCTGCTCGCCGCCGAGATCGGCATCCGCTTTGCGTGGTTCGCCGACATGGGCGAGTTGGCCGGCCGGCTGCTGCAGACGGCGCTCATCCTCTTCCTGGTCTTCCTGTCGCTTGCGCTCGCGCGCATCAATGTCGTCGTGATTAACCTGGCGCTCGACCCGAGCGGGGAAACAACGCCCTACCGGCCGCATCCCGGCCGGCAGAACCTCACCGCCGGCCTCGCCGCGCTCTATGCCGCGGCCGCCCTCGTCGCGCCGCACTCGGCGGTGCCCGCCTATCTCGCGCTCGCCGCCGCCGCCGCCTTTCTCGACCGGCTTGCCGAATGGTTCATCGGCCGCCCCGTCCTGCGCAGCGAGGTGCTGGCGCTCGCCGGCGCCAATACGCTGTCCGGCATCGGCTTCCTGACGCTCGGGCTCTCGGGGCTCGGCGCGCCGTTCTCGCCCAATACCGGGCTGCATGTGCTCGCCGTCGGCGGGCTCGGCCTTGCGATCATGGCGGTGTTCATCATCGCCGGGCTGCGCCACAGCGGGCGCCAGCTCGTCCTGCCCTGGCAGGCGTATGCGGCGGTCGCGCTCGTGTTTTGCGCCGCCGCCGTGCGCGTCCTGCCGGAACTGGGGATCGCTCCCGCGCTTGTCGGCATCCATTACGCCGCCGGTGCCGCCCTGTGGTCGCTCGCCTTCGCGGTGTGGCTGCACGGCTTCCTGCCGCTCTTGCGCAATCCGGTGACGGCGCCGCACGACATCGGCGACGCAGACTAGTTCGTCGCCGAGGTCTTTGTCCTGCTGACCGAGCCGGTCACGGTTTCCGCCACCGGTCCCCATTTCGGCTCGTCGGAGCCGTCGCCCCAGCGCGTCGGGCGGTAGAAGATATGGATGCCGAGCTTCTGGTGCTTCTTCATGGTGCGCACCCACCACGGATTGACATAGGTCGCGTGATAGTGGGTCGCCTTGCCGATCTCGGGCAGCCAGATCTTGCCGTCGAGTGAATCGCGCGCGATGCGCTTGGCCACTTCCCACGCGTCCGGCTCGGTCACCACGTCGCGGACATTGTCGCAGGCGAAGGTGAACTGGCAGGCGAGATGCCGGTGCGCGTTCTGGTAGACCACGCCGCACACATTGTCGGGATAGTATTGCGAGAACACCCGGTTGAGAACGACCTGCGCCACCGCCATCTGCCCGCGCTCGGGCTCCCCGCGCGCCTCGAAATAGATCGCGTTGGTGAGGCAGCGCTCGTGCTTGGCGCGCGCGGCGCCGGTCAGGCCGAGCCGCTCGGCCGGCGATTTGGGCCGCTTGTCGGCGCCGGTGACCTCGCCCTTGGGCGCCACCGTCTCGCCGTCGCTCCTGCCTGAGGGCGCGTCGGTGGCGGCCTTGCCCGGATCGATCGCCGCGCGCTTGATGTCGGGATCGACCGAGGGATGCAGCGGGATGAGCACCGGCGCCTCGCCCTCGCGCCAGGGCTTGATGCGGTTCTGATCGGGCCCGAGGGCGTCGTTGCCGAAGAAGAGCTTCGCCATCTCGATCGCCGGATTGTCCGCCGGCGCACCGGCCTGCGGTCCGCTTTCGGATCCGCCGGGCTCGTCGTCGGTGAGCACGCCGTTCTCGTCCTGCAGCGGTTCGGCCGAGGATTGCGGCGCAGGATCGGCCGGCAATGCGGCGACGACCTCATGCCCGGGCGCAGGCTCGCTCCGCGGCTCGGCGAGCGGGGAGAATTCCGCTTCGGGTTCGAGCCCGGCCGTGCGGGCGGGCTGCGGGACCGCCGCGGCGGCGGCCGCGACCGGATCGAACACGGCATCCATCTCGAGCGCGGGAGCGCGGCCGGGCGGCGGCGCTGTGGCGATCCCGGCTTCGGCGGGCGTCTCCGCCTGCCGAAGGGTCGCCGGCGCATGGCCGGCGCCGCCGTCCTGCGCGCGCGCCACGGCAGAAGGCGGCGCGGATTTGGCGAGCGCCCCATTTTGCGGGACCGCGCTCTGCTGCGGCTGCTGCGGAGCGGGCGCCGCCGGCTCCTGCGGCAACGCCTCGCGCATCTTCGGGGCCTTGGGCGCCGGCGCGGGCTCCTTGAGCGGCAGCGGCTCGGCCGGCTGCGCGGGCCGGCGCGGCATCAGGCGGTCGCCCTTGCGGCTGCGGTCGACCTGCGGGAACACGATCGCCGACGGCGGCTCGGCGAACGGATCGCTGCGGCCGGCAAGCCCGAGCGTGCCGGCCAGATCGATGCTGCGCGGATCGATGCTGGCGAAGCTGTAGCCGGGAAGCGTCGGGATCAGCGTGCCGACCGGCTGCGGAAAGGAGAAGGTCGCGGTGCGGAAGGTCGCGAACGTCGACGAATAGGTGTGCTGGCGCCAGCGCTCCGACACCGCCGGCTGCCGCGCAATGAGCGCCGCCAGGTCCTGATAGCCGATCGACGTCGGCATCATCGTCAGGAGGAAGACGGTGAGGCCGAAGCGCCGGACACGTCCGCGCTTCGGCCTTCGACGCGAGGCACTCATACAAACACTCGCAAACACGCGACGCAACGGACGCAACATCACCCGCCTGCCCGGCGGGCGCCGGACGAGGCCACTTGTCTAAAATTTGAGTGATTATCGTTTCGAACGCGTTAACCGCGGCCGCGGACGCCGCAAAGCTCCGGCAGCGCGCGCAAAAGTAAACAAACGGTCAACGGCCGCGGCGGCAGGCGCGCAACCAAAAAGAAACGGCCCCGCCGCAGCGGGGCCGTCCGTTTCGCACGGCCTGCCGCGGCCGCGCGATCTCAAGAGACGCAAAACTCAGAGCTTGATCTCAGAGCTTGGCGCCCTTCTCGTTGAAGTATTTCACCGCGCCCGGATGCCACGGCACCGTGGTGTTTTCCTTGGTCTGGTTGGCGACGTCAAAGCTCATCGCTTCCTTGTGAACCGCGACCAGCTCGTCCTTCTTCTCGATCAGCGTCTTGACGATGTCGTAGGCCGTCTTCTCCGGCATGTCGGCATTGGCGACGAGGATGTTCTGCACGACCGCGATCTTGTTGTCGGCGTCCTGCCCCGGATAGGTCTTCGCCGGGATGATGCCCTTGCTGTAGAGATTGCCGTACTTGGCATTCATCTTTTCGGTCAGGTCGGCGGTATCGACCAGCTTGAGCTTCACGCCGGGGGTGGCGCCGAGATCGGTGACCGCCGCGGTCGGCAGGCCGCCGACCCAGAAATAGGCGTCGATCTTGCGGTCCTTCAGCGCATTGGTGGATTCGGCGACGCCGAGACGCTCGCGCGTCATGTCCTTGTCCTTGTCGAGACCGGCGGCCTCGATCACGCGGAACGCCATCACCTCGGTGGCGCTGCCGGGCGAGCCGGTGGATACGCGCTTGCCCTTGAGGTCGGACATCTTGGTGATGCCGGTGCCATCGACCGTCACCACGTGCATGCGGTTCGGATAGAGCACCATCAGGGTGCGGACCGGAACCTTGTTGTCCTTGAACTTGTCTTCGCCCTGGAGCGCGTTGAGCGCCGCATCGACCATCACGAGGCCGACCTCGCTCTGCTTGGAGCCGATCAGCTTCAGATTGTCGACCGAACCGCCGGTCACGCGCGCCGTCGCCTGCACGCCGGGCAGGTATTTCGACAGCACGTTGGCCATGCCGCCGCCCATCGGATAATAGACGCCGCCGGTGCCGCCGGTGGCGATGGCGATGTTTTGCTGCTGCTGGGCGACTGCGACGCCGGCGAGCAGGACGGCGCCGGCCGCCAGCCCGGAGATCGCAAGACCGAGACGTTTATTCATTCCATTCCTCCCTTTATTGCCGGCCGGCCGCATGAAGACCATGCGGGGCCGGAAGCATGCGCTGCTTAAGTAATACAAGGATGCCGACGACGAGGCCAGCCGTCGCGGTGTATTCGATGTCGCGGCCGATGACCGATTCCACACCGGCCTCGATCAGGCTCGGGAAGACGAGCAAGAGGCCCGCCAGGACGAGCAGGAGCCGTTCGACGAGCGTCGTGCGGCGCAGCGCCCAGCCCTGGGCAGCGGCGGCGAGGAAGGCGAGGCCGAAGGCTGCCTTCAGCGTGATCATGACGATGTCGATGGCCGAGCCGTTGGCCGGGACCTTGAGCAGCAGGCCGATGCCCTGCGGATCGAGCACGAACACGAACGGGACCAGGAATGCCGGCAGGGTGTATTTCCAGGCGTGCAGGGTCGTCTTGTAGGGGTCGCCGCCGGTGATCGCGGCGGCGGCGAACGGCGACAGCGCGGTCGGCGGCGAGACCTCCGAGAGCACCGAATAATAGAAGATGAACATGTGCGCGGCATAGTCGGGCACGCCGAGCTTGATCAGAGCGGGTGCTGCGATTACCGCGCAGATGATGTAGGAGGCGGTCACCGGCACCGCGAGGCCGATGATCCAGACGATCAGCGCGGTATAGAGCGCGGTGAGCAGCAGCGAGCCGCCGGCATAGTCGATGACGATCGACGAGAATTTCAGCCCGAGCCCGGTCAGGGTGACCACGCCGACGATGATGCCCGCAGTCGCGCAGGTGGTCGCCGCGGTCAGCGCGCTGGTTGAGCCGTCCGACAGCGCCTTGACGAGCTTCTTCGGGGTGAGCGCGGTCTCGCGCGTCAGGTAGCTCATCAGCATCGTCATCAGCGTCGCGTAGAACACCGAGGTCGTCGGCGAATAGCCCCAGACCATGAAGACGACGATGGAGACCAGCGAGATGAAATGGAATCCGTAGCGGCGGCTGAGCTGCCCGAGCGACATTTCCGGCACGTAGGGCTCGCCGCGCGCGCCGAACCGCCGCGCGTCCAGCTCCACCATGAAAAGCAGCGCGAGATAGTAGAGGACGGTCGGGATCGTCGCCATCCAGATCACGTCGAGATAGCTGATCTTGAGGAATTCCGCGATCAGGAAGGCGGCCGCGCCGAGCACGGGCGGCGAGATGATGGCGCCGAGGCCGCCGGCGGCGAGCAGGCCGCCCGCCGCGTTACGCTCAAAGCCGGCGCGCTTCATCATCGGATAGGCGACCGCGCCGATCGACACCGTGGTCGCCACGCCCGAGCCGGACGGTCCGCCAAGCAGGAACGAGGACAGCACGACGGTGCGGCCGGCGGCGTTGGCGCGGCTGCCCATCAGCGTCATCGAGAAGTCGATGAAGAATTTCCCCGCGCCGGAATGCTGCAGGAAAGCGCCGAAGATGCAGAACAGCACGATCAGCGTCGCCGAGACGTCGACCGGCACGCCGAAAATGCCTTCCAGCGTGATGAACAGATGCCCGACCAGCGCATCGAAGCCGTAGCCGCGATGGTTCCAGGGCGGCGGCAGCCAGGGACCGGCGAGCGCATAGGCGATGAAGCACAGCGCGATGACCGGCACGATCCAGCCGATGGTGCGGCGCGTCGCCTCGATCAGCAATACGATGAACACGACACCGACGAAAACGTCGAGACGGTTCGGAACCGTGGCGCGGTCGGTGAAGTCGTCGCCGCCGGATAGCGCATAGGCGAAGATGGCGACGACGACCGCGCCCATGAGCACGTCCCACCAGCGGATGCCGTCGCGGAAACGACGCGCCACCGGGAACAGCAGAAAGCACAGCACCAGCACGAAGCCGACATGGATGTAACGCAGTTCCTGCGTCGGGACGATGTCGTAGGCGGCATAGAGATGGAAAAGCGACATCGCCACTGCGATGGCAGTGACGGCCATCCCCGCCCAGCCCGAGAGCCGGTTGGTGGCGCCTTCTTCCTGTTCGATATAGGCCTCGGCCCTGCGGAGATCGCCCTCGGTGTCGGTCATTCCCGGCGCCGCCACCGGCTTCTCGTCTTCCGCCATATTTTCCCCCGCAGTCCTGCTTTTCTGGCGGGTTTTCCCGCCTTTTTCGCTTCTCATCGCCCGCCGGAGCGGGTGTCCCCACCGTAACGCTACCATGTGCTTATGCGGGGGGATACCCGGCGTCAAACCAGCGGCCGGGACTGTCCAAAATTCGGGCAAGGGGGAACCCGGTTAACCATCATGCAACGTGAACTGCGTTAGAGAGCGGCCGTTCGAAGGAGGTGGGCCGATGACCGATCCTGTCATGTCCTCCGGCATGGAATTCATTTTCGCGGCGCTGGCATTCGCTCTGATCGCGACGGCGCTATCGGGCTTCTTCTTGTATCGGCTGAAGCGGCGCAATGCGCGGCTGACCACCGCCCTCATGAACATGACCCAGGGCCTGTGTATGTGGGACGCGCAGACCCGGCTGGTCGTCTGCAACGATCGCTATATCCGGATGTACGGCATGTCGCCGGACGTGGTGCGGCCGGGGACGACCCTCGAACAGATCGTGCGCCACCGCATGGCCATCGGCAACTTCAACGGCGATCCCGAAAGCTATGTCAGCGGCATCCGCGCCCGCATCGCCGAAGGCAAATCGACCACGCACATCCTGCATCTCGACGGCCGCACGATCTCGGTCGCCGAGCAGCCGCTGCCGGGCGGCGGCTGGCTGGCGACGCATGAGGACGTCACCAGGCATTACCATCTCGAGCAGGAACGTGCGGCGATCAGCGCCAGCGATCAGCGCCGCGCCACGGTGGATTCGGCCATCGGCGCCTTCAATACGCGCGTCGAGCATTTGCTGCGCTCGGTGAAGGACAGCGCGGTGTCGCTGAAGGAAACCGCGAGCGCGCTGTTCAGCGCCTCCGACGAGACCTCCGCGCGCGCGCAGAGCGCCCTGCAGGCGTCGAGCGAGGCGTCCGGCAGCACCGCGGGCGCGGCGTCCGCAACCGATGAAATGGCAAGCTCGATCGGCGAGATCGGCCGCCAGCTGACGCAGACCACCGACGTGGTGCGCCAGGCCGTGGACGAGGCGTCCGCGACCAACGACGGCATCAAGACTCTCGCCGAGGCGGCGCAGAAGATCGGCGCCGTGGTCGAACTGATCCGCAACATCGCCGGACAGACCAATCTCCTCGCCCTCAATGCCACGATCGAGGCCGCCCGCGCCGGCGAATCCGGGCGCGGCTTCGCCGTCGTCGCCTCGGAAGTGAAATCGCTCGCGGTGCAGACCGCCAAGGCAACCGAGGAGATTTCCGCGCAGATTTTCGCGATGCAGAAATCGACCGACAACGCGGTCGACGCGATCGGCCGCATCACCGCGCGCATGCAGGACATCCACAGCTATGCGTCGGCGGTGGCCGCCGCGGTCGAGCAGCAGAATGCGGTGACGCAGGACATTTCGCAGAACGTCAACAGCGCCGCGCGCGGCACCGGCGAGGTGGTCGACGCGCTCGGTCAGGTGACCGGCGCGACGGCCGAAACCCGCCGCTCGGCGGAGACGGTGCTCGCTGCCGCCGGATCGGTCGAGAGCGCGGTCGGTAACCTGCGCACCGAGGTCGAGGACTTCCTCGCCAAAGTCGCGGTCTGACAGGACGCGGGCGTCAGGCCTGGCTTGCGGCTTCCTTGCCGAGCGCGGCCTGCGCCGCGGCCAGACGCGCGATCGGCGCGCGGAACGGCGAGCAGGACACATAGTCGAGGCCGACCGTGTGGCAGAATCCGACCGAGGCCGGGTCGCCGCCATGCTCGCCGCAAATGCCGACCTTCAGATTCGGCCGCGTCTTGCGTCCGCGCTCGACGCCGATCCTGACAAGCTCGCCCACCCCCTCGCGGTCGATCGACACGAACGGATCGGCCGGCAGGATGCCGCGCGCCGTATAGAAGCCGAGGAAGGTCGCAGCATCGTCGCGGCTGATGCCGAACGTGGTCTGGGTCAGGTCGTTGGTGCCGAACGAGAAGAATTCCGCCGTCTCGGCGATCTCGGCCGCCATCAGCACCGCGCGCGGCAATTCGATCATGGTGCCGACCTGATACGCGACCTTGCCGCCGGTCTCCTTGGCGACCGCTTCGGCCATCGCATCGATGCGCTCCTTGACGATGTCGAACTCCGCGCGCGTGGCGATCAGCGGCACCATCACCTCCGGTACCACGGGCTCGCCGGTGCGCTTGCCGGCCTCGATTGCGGCCTCGAAAATAGCGCGCGCCTGCATCTCGGCGATTTCCGGATAGGCGATCGCGATGCGGCAGCCGCGGAAGCCGAGCATCGGATTGAACTCGGCAAGCTCGCGCGCGCGGTTGGCGAGCTTCTGCGGGTCGGCGCCCATGGCCTGCGCCACCTCCGCGATCTCCTGCTCGCTGTGCGGCAGGAATTCGTGCAGCGGCGGATCGAGCAGGCGGATGGTCACCGGCCGGCCCTTCATGATCTCGAACAGCTCGATGAAATCGCCGCGCTGCATCGGCAGGAGCTTGGCGAGCGCCGCGCGGCGCGCCTTCTCCTCGTCCGCCAGGATCATCTCGCGCACGGCGCGGATGCGTTCGTCGTCGAAGAACATGTGCTCGGTGCGGCACAGGCCGATGCCTTCGGCGCCGTATTTGAGCGCGGTGCGCGCGTCGTCGGGCGTGTCGGCATTGGCGCGCACGCCGAGCCTGCGCACGGCATCCGCCCAGCCCATCAGCGTCGCGAACTCGCCGGACAATTCCGGCTCGATCATCGGCACGCGCCCGATCAGAACCTGGCCGGCCGAGCCGTCGACAGTGATGACGTCGCCCTGGTTGAGCGTCTGGCCGGCGGCCGTCAGGCACTTCCTGGCATAATCGACGCGGATCGCGCCCGCGCCCGACACGCACGGCTTGCCCATGCCGCGCGCGACCACCGCGGCATGCGAGGTCATGCCGCCGCGCGTGGTGAGGATGCCTTCCGCGGCGTGCATGCCGTGAATGTCTTCTGGGCTCGTCTCCACGCGCACCAGGATGACTTTGCGCCCCTGCGCCTTGAGCGCCTCGGCCTCTTCGGAGGAGAAGACGATCTCGCCCGACGCCGCACCCGGCGAGGCCGGCAGGCCGGTGGCGAGGATTTTGCGCTCGGCTTTGGGATCGATCGTGGGGTGTAGCAACTGGTCGAGCGACGCCGGATCGACGCGCGTCACCGCTTCCTCAGTCGTGATCAGGCCCTCGTTCGCAAGCTCCACCGCGATCTTGAGCGCCGCCCTCGCGGTGCGCTTGCCCGAGCGCGTCTGCAGCATCCACAGCTTGCCCTTCTCGATGGTGAATTCGAGATCCTGCATGTCGCGGTAATGCTTTTCGAGCGTGCCGTAGAAACGCTGCAGCTCGGCGAAGGCTTTCGGCATCGCGCTTTCCAGCGAGGGCTTGTCGGAGCCAGCCTCCTTGCGCGCGGCCTCGGTGATCTCCTGCGGCGTGCGGATGCCGGCGACCACGTCCTCGCCCTGCGCGTTGATCAGGAATTCGCCGTAGAGCCGCTTGTCGCCGGTCGAGGGATTGCGCGTGAAGGCAACGCCGGTGGCGGAATCGTCGCCGAGATTGCCGAACACCATAGCCTGCACATTGACCGCGGTGCCCCAGCTTTCGGGAAGATTGTGCAGCTTGCGATAGGTGATCGCGCGCGCGTTCATCCACGAGCCGAACACCGCGCCGACCGCGCCCCACAGCTGCTCCTGCGGGTCCTGCGGAAACGGCTTGCCGCGCTCCTGCTCGACGCGCTCCTTGTAGCGGCCGACGAGCGCGATCCAGTCATCCGCCGACAGGTCGGTGTCGAGGCTGTAGCCGTGCTTGTCCTTGTGCTCGTCGAGGATTTCCTCGAAATGATGATGGTCGATGTCGAGCACCACACCCGAATACATGGTGATGAAGCGGCGGTAGGAATCGAAGGCGAAACGGCGGTCGCCGGACTGGCGGGCGAGCGCCTCCACCGTGCGGTCGTTGAGCCCGAGATTGAGTACGGTATCCATCATGCCGGGCATGGAGGCGCGCGCACCCGACCGCACGGAGAGCAGGAGCGGATCGGCCTCGTCGCCGAACCGCTTGCCGGTCAGCTTGCCGACATGGGCGAGCGCGGCATCGACCTCGGCGGCAAGCTCCTTCGGATAGGTCCGTTCGTTGGCGTAGTAATAGGTGCAGACTTCCGTCGTGATGGTGAAACCCGGCGGCACCGGCAGGCCGAGATTGGCCATTTCGGCCAGGTTGGCCCCCTTGCCGCCCAGGAGATTTTTCATCTCGGCCTTGCCTTCGGCCCGACCGTCCCCGAAGGTGTAAACCCATTTCGCCATGCGTCGGCCTCATCGAAATGCACAAGCGGCCGGCAGAAAGGCCGGTCCGGCAGACCCGTCTTTGGCCCCTTTCCGGACACGATTCAAGCCGATCGCACCCCGACCATGGGAGCATAACGCCGGACGCATAGGTGCGTGCCAACGCGCCCGCCGAAGGCGCCAATTCCGGACAGCCGTCCGCGACCGGGCCGACCGTTACGATGCCGGCACGCGGACGCGGAATGATCAGGATCAATTCCACCGATGCGCGCGGCCGCAACGCAAAGGCGGCCGCGGATGTACCTCAAATGTTATCCCCCGCGCGCCCTCGTCGCCTTGACTTCCTTCCGCCCGCGCGGTCGGCTTGTCCCGGTCCGGCCAGTCCGGCCGGCTCTTGGCGGGGGACATCATGCCGAAGCTCAATGCACCGACGCAGATCGTATTTCTGATCTCGCTCATTCTTGCCTTGCTCGCTCTGATCGGCGTCTTCGTTTTCATTCCGTTCGTGAGCGTCTATGCGTTCTGGATCGCGATCGTGGCCTATGTCGTTCTCGCGGCCGGCTGCATCCTGAAGGGGCTGTAATCAAACGCACGCCGTCCGCTGCGCCGGCGCTCGGCCTGCGCGGCGAGAGGGACGGCGCACAGGGACGGACATCTGCGTCCCGGACCGGCGGCGCAACGCTTCTCGCGCTGCGCCGCTTTCGGCAAAGCCGGAATCAACCTTCGATCTTCGAGAAATCCGCGACCGCGCGCGTCGCCTGCCTGATCTCGTTGAGCAGCTTCAGGCGATTTTCCCGCAAGACCTTGTCGTCGGCGTTCACGGTGACCTTGTCGAAGAAAGCATCGACCGCCGGCCGCAGCTTCGCCATCGCGGCCATGGCGGCGGCGAAATCCTCCCGCCCGACGGCCGCCGCCGCGTCGTCGCGCGCGGCCTCGATCGCGCCGGCGAGCGCCTTCTCCTCCGGGTCCTTCAGGAGCGCGCCGTCCGGCGCGCCGGCAAAGGCATGGCCGTCTTTCTTTTCCTCGATGCGCAGGATGTTAGCCGCGCGCTTGGCGCCGGCGAGCAGGTTCCTGCCGTCGTCAGTGTCGAGGAAGCGGCCGAGCGCCTCCACGCGGCGCACAATCAGGAACAGGTCGTCCTGTCCCTCCAGCGAAAAGACGGCGTCGACCAGATCGTGGCGCGCGCCCTGCTCGCGCAACTGCACTTTCAGGCGGTCGGCGAAGAATTCGCGCAGGCCCGCGCCGGTCAGGGCCGCGAAGCTGCGGCGGATGGCGTCGAACTCGCTTCCCGGCGTCTGGTTCTTGCCGAGCGCGGCGACAACATGGGCATTGTCCTGTTCGAGATAGCCTTCGGTCGCGCGGCCGAACACATCGAGCAGGCCCATGCGCACGCCGTTGGACAGCACCAGCCGGATCACCCCGAGCGCCGCGCGCCGCAGCGCATAGGGATCCTTGGAGCCGGTCGGCTTCTCGTCGATCGCCCAGAAGCCGACCAGCGTGTCGATCTTGTCGGCGAGCGCGACCGCGATGGAGACCGGATCGGCCGGCACCAGATCGTCGGGGCCCTTGGGGCTATAGTGATCCTCGATCGCGTGCGCGACCGCCTCGTCCTCGCCCTGCGCCTCGGCGTAATATTTGCCCATCAGGCCCTGCAGCTCGGGGAATTCGCCGACGACGTCGCTGAGGAGGTCCGCCTTGCACAGGCGCGCGGCGCGCCGCGCCTTCCCGATATCGGCCTTGACGAGCGGGGCGAGCGCGGCGGCAAGCCGCTCGATGCGTTCGATGCGCTGCCACTGCGTGCCGAGCTTCTCGTGGAATACGATGCCCTCGAATTTCGGCAGCCGGTCTTCGAGCAGCGTCTTCAGGTCGCTCTCGTAGAAGAACGTGGCGTCCGAGAGGCGTGCGCGGATCACGCGCTCGTTGCCGGCGACGATCGCCTTGCCGCCGTCGGCGGCCTCGATATTGGCGATCAGGATGAACTTGTTGACGAGCTTGGCGGTCTGCGGATCGCGCAACACGAAACACTTCTGGTTGTTGCGGATCGTGGTGCGGATCACTTCGTCGGGAATGGCGAGAAACGCGCGGTCGAACGTGCCCATCAGCACGACCGGCCATTCCACGAGGCCGGCGGCCTCGGCCAGCAGCCCGGCATCTTCCACCAGCTCGAAGCCCTGCGCGAAGGCGAGGTTCTTCGCTTCGGCAAGGATGATGTCCTGCCGGCGCGCCGGATCGACGATCACCTTCGCCTTCTCGAGCTTCTCCATATAGTCGGCCTGCCGCCGCACCTCGATCGCCGCCGGCGCCATGAAGCGGTGGCCGTGCGTGATGCTGCCCGAGGCGATGCCGCCGACCGAGAATGTCACCACGTCCGGGTCTTCGGTCTCCGGGCCGAAGATCGCCACGATGGAATGCAGCGGACGCACCCAGGTGAGCGCGCCGGGCTGCGCCGACGCCGCTCCCCAGCGCATCGATTTCGGCCAGGGAAACGCGCGCACGACCTCGGGCACGATCTCGCCGATCACGTCGATGGCCGGGCGTCCCTTCTTCTCGACCACGGCGACATAGAACTCGCCTTTCTTCGGATCCTTCTCGACTTTGGCCTGATCGAGCGAGGCAAGCCCCGCGCTCTTGAGAAAGCCGTCGATCGCGGCCTGCGGCGCGCCGACGCGCGGGCCTTTCTTCTCTTCCTTCAGGTCGGGCTGGCGCGCGGGAATGCCGTGCACGGCGAGCGCGAGGCGCCGCGGCGTGGCGAAGGCCTTCGCGCCCTCATAGACGAGCCCGGCCTCGACCAGCCGGTCGGTGACGAGCTTGCGCAGGTCGTCGGCCGCGCGCGGCTGCATGCGGGCGGGGATTTCCTCGGAGAAGAATTCGAGCAGGAGATCGGGCATGCGACGACTCTTCACCCTCCCCTGGAGGGGGAGGGTCGGCGTGCATCGTGGGCAAGTTTACGCTCGCGTAAACTTGGCTGCGTGCGCGCCGGGGTGGGGTGATCCGACTTGCGGCGACGCTCGTGCTTCAGTTCGGGAATCTCTCCGTCAGAACCATTCAGCGCCGCATGAATTTCACTCAGCACACCGTCGATATTTGCGAAAACATCATTATTCCAGAAGCGAAGGACCCGGTAACCTTCCGCTTCCAGCCATTTCGTGCGCATTTCATCGCGCGAGACATTGCCCTGCTCGCCATGTTGCGAACCATCCACTTCCACAATGAGACGCGCAGCCATGCAGGCGAAATCGGCAATGAACGGCCCGACAATGACCTGCCGACGGAAATGGCTGCCGATCATCGGATGGCGCCGCAGATGATTCCACAAGCGCGCCTCCGCGCCTGTCGCGTTCGACCGCATGCGCCGCGCGGCGGTCTTGCGAAAATGGTCGATGGGCTTGCGTCCGGTCACGGTCACCCCACCCCGCCGCCTGCGGCGGCGACCCTCCCCCTCCAGGGGAGGGTGAAGGATACCGCAAGCGCGCACAAACGTCGCCGATAGCGCAGCCATCATCATCCCGCTCCGCCCGCTTCGGTTGCCAGCCAGGCCGCGCCGCAGGCCTTGGCCAGTTCGCGCACGCGCAGGATGTAGCTCTGGCGCTCGGTGACGGAGATCACGCCGCGCGCATCAAGCAGGTTGAAGACGTGGCTCGCCTTGATGCACTGGTCGTAGGCCGGCAGCGCCATCAGGTGGCGCTCTTTCTTTTCTGAACCGGTCTCGTTTTTCTGCCAGCCTACATCGAGATATTTCCTGCAGGCCGCTTCCGCCATTTTGAACTGCTCGAACAGCATCGCGGTGTCGGCGTGCTCGAAATTATGCCGCGAATATTCCTGCTCGGCCTGCAGGAACACGTCGCCGTAAGTGACCTTCTGCGCGCCCTCGCGACCGTTGAAGTTCAGGTCATAGACGCGGTCGACGCCCTGCACGTACATGGCCAGGCGCTCGAGGCCGTAGGTCAGCTCGCCCGACACCGGCGCGCATTCGAAACCCGCGACCTGCTGGAAATACGTGAACTGCGAGACTTCCATGCCGTCGCACCAGCATTCCCAGCCGAGCCCCCAGGCGCCGAGAGTCGGGCTCTCCCAGTCGTCCTCGACGAAGCGGATGTCGTGCAGGCCAGCATCGATCCCGATCGCGGCGAGCGACTTCAGGTACAGGTCTTGGATGTCCGGCGGCGAGGGTTTCAGGATCACCTGATACTGGTAATAGTGCTGCAGCCGGTTCGGGTTCTCGCCGTAGCGCCCGTCCTTCGGGCGGCGCGAGGGCTGTACATAGGCCGCGTTCCAGGGCTTGGGTCCCAGCGCCCGCAGGGTCGTCGCCGGATGGAAGGTGCCCGCGCCCACTTCCATGTCGTAGGGCTGCAGGATCACGCAGCCATAGTCGGCCCAGAACCGCTGCAGCGTGAGGATCAACGCCTGGAACGACCGGTCGGGCCGCATATGAGGGGGCGTGCCGGAATCGGTCATCGCGGAATCGTCTGGCTGCGGGGAAAACGCGCGCGGACCCTAAAGGCCGGGCCGGAAGGGGTCAAGACAGCCGCCTCCGCCGCGCAAAGTCCCGCCGCCGCGCCGCCGTCCCGAACCGGCCACCGGCCGTTCACCATGTTTCCTAACGGGGCGGAAAGCATGCCGCCGGCATCATCGCGCATAGGAACCGCCTTGCGGGGAGACTGGCGATGTTTGCGTTCGAGATCGTGGGCGCCGTTCTGCTGGCGCTGTTCTTTGTCGCCCTGGTCGATTACCGGCCGCACGAAGAGCAATCCTGAGGCGTTGCACGTCCTGCGCCGCGGCGGCATGAACAAAGCGCCAAAGCGGGATGACGATTCAAGGAAAACTCATCCCGCTTCAGTGGCCCTCGAAGGCGACCAGCGTGCGCACCGGCACGTTCATGTCGCGCAGCTTCTGCGCCCCGCCGAGCTCCGGCAGGTCCACCATGAACACCGCCGCCACTACTTCCGCCCCCATCTGGCGCAGGAGCTTCACCGCACCCTCGGCGGTGCCGCCGGTGGCGATCAGGTCGTCGACCAGGATCACGCGTTCGCCTTTGGCGACCGCGTCCTCGTGCATCTCCATCTCGTCGATGCCGTATTCGAGCGAATAGGCGATCCGCACGCTCTTGTGCGGCAGCTTGCCCTTCTTGCGGATCGGCACGAAGCCGGCCGAGAGCTGGTGGGCGATCGCGCCGCCGATGATGAAGCCGCGCGCCTCGATGCCGGCGATCTTGTCGATCTTGGAGCCGGCCCAGGGCTGCACCAGTTCGTCCACCGCGCGGCGGAAGGCGCGCGGATTGCCGAGCAGCGTGGTGATGTCGCGGAACATGATGCCCGGCTTGGGATAGTCCGGGATCGTGCGGATCGCGGCCTTGAGATCGTTCTCGAGGGCGGGCGTGAGGGTCATCGTTCGTCTCGCGGAAAATCGCCGTCTCTTTCTACACGTCATAGACCCCACATCAAACCGTCGCCCTTCGAGGCGCGCCTGCGGCGCGCGCCTCAGGATGGCGGCGCGGACGCCAGCACCCGCCCCGCCACCGCGTCGAGTTTCTTCAGAAGCTCCGGGTCGCGATAGGCCGGCGCCGTGATCAGCGCGGAATCGAGCGCGCGGTCCGACCCGACGGGACACGGCTCGTGCTCGCGCGGAAAGTCGCGTGCAAGGCGGGCGACGAGTTGCCTGGCCTTCTCGGCATTGGCCAGCAGCACCTTGATGATGTCGCCGACCTGCACGGCATCATGGTCGGGATGCCAGCAGTCGAAGTCCGTCACCATCGCCACCGTCGCGTAGCAGAGTTCGGCCTCGCGCGCGAGCTTGGCTTCGGGCATGTTGGTCATGCCGATCACCGAATAGCCGAGCTGCTTGTAGGTCATGCTCTCGGCATAGGTGGAGAATTGCGGCCCCTCCATGCACACATAAGTGCCGCCGTGCACGACATGAAGGCCGATCGCCTCCGCCGCCGCGGCGAGATGGATGCGCAGCCGCGGCGACACCGGATGCGCCATCGACACATGGGCGACGCAGCCCGTGCCGAAGAACGAGCTTTCGCGCCGGTGCGTGCGGTCGACGAACTGGTCGACCAGCACGAACGTGCCGGGCGGCAGCTCTTCCTTGAACGAGCCGCAGGCCGACAGCGAGATCAGGTCGGTGACGCCCGCGCGCTTGAGTACGTCGATATTGGCGCGGTAATTGATGTCGGAGGGCGACAGCCGGTGGCCCTTGTCGTGGCGTGGCAGGAACACGACCGGCAGGCCCGCGATCTCGCCCGCGCGCAGCGCCCCCGAGGGCTCGCCCCACGGACTTGTGATGGCGAGCTCGCGCGCATTGTCGAGCGGCAGATCGTAGATGCCGGAACCGCCGATGATGCCGAGAATGGCTTTGGCCACGGCACTAGCCCGCCTTGCGATGCAGATCGACAAAGCGACGGAGCACGGCGTTAATTCGCGTCTGATAGCCCCGGCCCTGCTTGCGGAAAAACTGCAAAATATCGCGATCAAGCTTGATCGAAATCGCTTCCTTGTCGGGCACTTTGGGCACGCTCCTCCAAAACGCCGCGTCAAGTGCGGGATGATCGGGATCGGACGCCGCCATCGCCTCGATCTCAGCCTCGCTGAGCGCCTTGATGCGGGCAATATCGGTCTTGTCCTTGACCGGACGGAAGGTGCCGTCCCGATGCCTCCGCAGCAAAGTACCGTCGGAGAGGCGTGTGAACGTCAGCGCTTTAGCGGCCTTCATAATACTGGCGCTCCTTCCTGTTGGACGGCCAGGCCGTAATCAGCCATGTCACCGGGCCGCGCATCGTATAAATGACCGTGAACACAAAATCGTTTGCCTTGCCGATGGTGACGCGCCGCTCCTCGCCATAATTGAAGCGGTTATCCGCAAAGTCGAGCCGCCGTTGGTCGGCAAAGACTTCCGCCATCGCGAGCAGATCAAACCCGCGCTCCTTCAAAATACGGGCCCGTTTTCCGGGGTCGCAGGCGAAGACCCGCTCCATCGCGATAAATATATACTATGATATATACTTGCCAAGGAGATGACGGCGGTCACAAACGCAAAGGGCCCCGTTTCGGGGCCCTTCGTCAACTCCTGTCGCCGCCATGCGCTCAGGCGTGTGCGTCGGCCCAGACCTTCTTCTTGGTGAAATAGAGAAGGCCGGCGAACACGAGCAGGAAGATCATGGTCTGGAACCCGATGCGCTTGCGCGCTTCCATGTGCGGCTCGGCCGTCCAGACCAGGAACGCGGTCACGTCCTTGGCATAGTTGTCGACCGTGCCCGGGGTGCCGTCGTCATAGGTCACCTGGTCGTCCTGCAGCGGCTGCGGCATGCCGATCAGGTGGCCGGGGAAGAAATGATTGTAGCTCATGCCGTCGGGCATGTTCATGCCGGCGGGCGGCTCCGCATAGCCCTTTAGCAGCGCGACCAGATAGTCGGGGCCCTGCTCCTGGTATTGCGTGAAGATGTCGATGACGAACCACGGGAAGCCGCGCTCATAGGTGCGCGCCTTGGCGATCACCGACAGATCCGGCGGCAGCGCGCCGCCGTTGGCCGCGCGCGCGGCGTTGTCGTTGGGGAACGGCTTGGGGAAGCGGTCGGCCGAGCGGCCGGGACGCTCGAACATGTCGCCGGCATCGTTCGGGCCGTCCGGGATCTTGTATTCGGCGGCGATCGCATTGACCTGCGCCGGCGTGAATTCGGGGCCGCCCGGCTCCGACAGGTTGCGGAACGCGACGTAGCCCAGGCTGTGACAGCTCTGGCAGACCTCGCGATAGACCTTGAAGCCGCGCTGCAGCTGGGCGCGGTCGAACATGCCGAACGGTCCGGCGAACGACCATTTCACGCGCGGCGGCGGGACCTGGCCTTCGGCGGCCGAGGCCGGCGCGACGAACGGGACAGCGAGGAAGGCCGAAACGGCGAGAGCGAGAAAGGCGCGGTGTTTGATCATGGCGTCCTGCTCCTCAGGCTTTCGACTGTCCGCCGAGCACCGATTCCGAGATGGAGTTCGGCAGCGGTCTGGTCTTCTCGAACATGCCGAGCAGCGGCAGCACGATCAGGAAATGGGCGAAGTAGTAGAAGGTGAGCACGCGGGCGGCGATCACGTAACCGCCTTCCGCCGGCTTGGCGCCGAGCCAGCCGAGCCCGATGCAGACCGCCACGAAAATCCAGAAGAACTGGCGGTAGAGCGGGCGGTAGCGCGCCGACCTCACCTTCGAGGTGTCGAGCCAGGGCAGGAACGCCAGGATCAGGATCGAGGCGAACAGCGCGATCACGCCCATCAGCTTGTCGGGGATCGCGCGCAGGATCGCGTAGAACGGCAGGTAATACCATTCGGGCACGATGTGGGCGGGCGTCACCGCCGGGTTGGCCGGGATGTAGTTGTCGGCATGGCCGAGATAGTTCGGCAGGTAGAACACGAACCACGCATACACGATCAGGAACACCACCATCATGAAACCGTCCTTGACGGTCGCATGCGGGGTGAAGGGCACCGTGTCCTTCTCGGACTTCGGCTCGACGCCGGTCGGGTTGTTCTGGCCGACCACGTGCAGCGCCCACACGTGCAGGACGACGACGCCGACGATCGCGAACGGCAGGAGATAGTGCAGCGAGAAGAAGCGCTGCAGCGTCGGGTTGCCGACCGAATAGCCGCCCCACAGCCAGGTGACGATGGTCTCGCCCACCACCGGGATGGCGGAGAACAGGTTGGTGATGACGGTGGCGGCCCAGAAGCTCATCTGGCCCCAGGGCAGCACGTAGCCCATGAAGCCGGTCGCCATCATCAGCACATAGATGATGACGCCGAGGATCCACAGCACCTCGCGCGGATCCTTGTAGGAGCCGTAATACATGCCGCGGAAGATATGGATATAGACCGCCAGGAAGAACATCGCGGCGCCGTTGGCGTGCAGGTAGCGGATCAGCCACCCGTAATTCACGTCGCGCATGATGTGCTCGATGGAGCTGAAGGCCAGCGTCTCGTGCGGGGTATAGTGCATCACGAGCACGATGCCGGTGATGATCTGCACCATGAGCATGAGGCTCAGGATGCCGCCGAACGTCCACCAGTAGTTCAGGTTGCGCGGCGTCGGATAGGCGACGAAGGAGGAATGGACCAGGCTTACAATCGGCAGCCGGCGCTCCATCCATTTCATGAATGCGCCTTGCGGCTGGTAGGTCGAATGTCCGCTCATAGGGGAACCTTTAAGGTCAGTCGGATGCCGGGTTCAGCCGATCCGGATCTTGGTGTCGGAAACGAATTCGTAGGGCGGCAGCGGAAGGTTGGTGGGGGCGGGGCCGGAGCGGATGCGCCCCGAAGTATCGTAGACCGAACCGTGGCAGGGGCAGAAATAGCCGTCATAGGAGCCCTGGTGGGCGATCGGGATGCAGCCGAGATGCGTGCAGATGCCGACCAGCACGAGCCACTGGTCCTTGCCCGGCTTCACCCGCTGCTCGTCGGATTGCGGATCGGGCAGCGAGGCGACGGTGACGTTGCGCGCGTCGTCGATCTCTTTCTTGGTACGATGGGTGATGAAGATCGGCTTGCCGCGCCAAAACACCTTGATCACCTGGCCCTCGGCGACCGGAGCGAGATCAACCTCGATCGGCGCGCCGGCGGCGACGGTGGAGGCGTCCGGGTTCATCTGGGAAACCAGCGGCCAGGCGACGGCGGCGGCGCCGACCGCGCCGACTGCTCCCGTGGCAATGTAAAGAAAGTCGCGGCGCGTGTGTTCCGCCGAGGACATGGTCGTCACAGAGTATCTCCCCATCGTGCCGAGAGCGCCGCCCGGCATGGACGCCGTCTGGACGGCCCGCAGGGGGCGCCGAAGGCAACGGGCGGACCGGGCGCCGCCGATCCTGCAAGGGGAAGCCGCGATCCGGTGGGCGTTTATTGGCACCCTTGCAACACTAGTGCAAGAGCGTGTTCGCAGCGATGATAAAGTGACGCACAAATCATTCGTCTGACGGCGCTTTTTGCCCCTTTCCGCATCCCGAAACAACCGCGGCCCCCGCATGCGCCTCGCGCTCTACGAACCCGACATCCCGCAGAACACCGGCACGATTCTGCGCCTGTGCGCCTGCCTCGGCGTGGAGGCGCATCTGATCGAGCCGGCCGGCTTTCCGCTCACCGACCGCGCCTTCCGCCGCGCCGGGATGGACTATCTCGATCAGGTCGCGATCGTGCGCCATGCGTCGTTCCGGCAGTTCGACGCCTGGCGCCGCGACGAAGGGTTGCGGCTCGTGCTGTTCACCACGCGGGCGCAGACGTCCTATCTTGCCCATACCTATGCGGCATCGGACGTCCTGCTGTTCGGCCGCGAATCGGCGGGCGTGCCGCCGGCGGTGGCGCAGGCCGCCGATGTGCGGCTCGTGATCCCGATGCGGCCCGGCCTGCGTTCGATCAATGTTGCGCTGAGCGCCGCAATGGCGTTGGGTGAAGCGCTGCGGCAGACGAACCCGGGGCATTGAACCGATGGATACGACGACCGCCCCGCGCACCGACACGACCCCGATCGATCAGCGCAAGGCGCGCGCGCGCGTCTGGTTCGAGCTCCTGCGCGATGACATCTGTGCGGCGTTCGAGGCGCTGGAGCAGGACCTGCCGCGCGGGGCGCCGAATTCGGGTCGCGAGGCCGGCCGCTTCGCGCGCACGCCCTGGCAGCGCAAGGATCATAACAAGGATCATGCCGGCGACAGGAAGACGAGGTCGGCGGCAGCCGGTCCGGGCGGCGGCGGCGTCATGTCGATCATGAAAGGCCGCGTGTTCGAGAAAGTCGGCGTCCATGTCTCGACCGTGCACGGCGAATTCTCCCCCGAGTTCCGCAAGGACATCCCCGGCGCCAGCGAGGACCCGCGCTTCTGGGCGTCCGGCATTTCGCTGATCGCGCACCTGTGGAATCCGAACGTGCCGGCCGTGCACATGAACACCCGCTTCGTGGTGACGTCGAAGGCCTGGTTCGGCGGCGGCGCCGACCTCACGCCGGTGCTCGATGCGCGGCGCACGCAGGACGATCCCGACAGCCGGGAATTCCACGCCGCCATGAAGAGAGCCTGCGACGCGCACGCCGCCGTCGCTCCCTATGACCGGTTCAGGACCTGGTGCGACGAGTATTTCTTCCTCAAGCATCGCAACGAGCCGCGCGGCATCGGCGGCATCTTCTACGACTGGCTCGACAGCGGCGACTGGGAGGCCGACTTCGCCTTCACGCAGGCAGTGGGGCGCGCGTTCCTCGACGTCTATCCGCGGCTCGTGCGCGCGAACTACACGAAGAGCTACGGCGAGGCGGAGCGCGAGGAACAGCTCGTGCGCCGCGGCCGCTATGTCGAGTTCAACCTGCTCTACGACCGCGGCACGATTTTCGGCCTGCGCACCGGCGGCAATGTCGACTCCATCCTCTCCTCGCTGCCGCCCGAGGTGAAGTGGCCGTAAGCCAGGCGCGGCCGGCCGTCAGTGATGATGGTGGGCGGCCGGCAGCGTCTGCCCGGTGCGCATTTCGCGCACCGCCTGACGCAGGATCTGGATCGACGAGGACAGGAACAGCGCGGCCATGAGGCCGGCCACGATCAAATCCGGCCAGCGCGTCGCCGTACCCCAGACCGCGAGCGCTGCGACCATCACCGCGACATTGCCGATCGCGTCGTTGCGCGAACACAGCCAGACTGAGCGCACATTAGCGTCGCCGTCCTTGTAACGCATGAGGATCAGCACGCTTGCGACATTGGCCACGAGCGCGAGGAAGCCGATGACGCCCATGATTTCCGCGCGCGGCACGCCGAGCACGAACACGTGATAGATCGTCGATCCGAGGACCCACAGGCCCATCGCGGTCAGGCTCAGGCCCTTGGCCAGCGCCGCCGTCGCGCGCACGCGCACCGCAGCGCCGATCACCGCGAGGCTGATCCCGTAGGTCAGCGAATCGGCGAGGAAATCGAGTGCGTCGGCCTGCAGCGCGCGCGAACCGGCGAGTGCGCCGGCAAACATTTCCACGACGAACATCGCGGCATTGATGGCGATGACGAGCCACAGCCGCCGGCGATAATCGGCCGAGAGGCCCTCGAAAGTGGCGTGGGAGTGTCCGCAGGCGCTGCTCATGATGATCCTCGCATCGTCTGCGCGAGGATATGGGGCAGCACCCCACTGTTACACAATCACATCGCCGGATTGCGGCGGCACTTTTCGCGCGCCGCCACAGAATTGAGCGAAATCAAAGCTGTCATAAGACCGTGCAATAGTTTTTAATCGTACCAGGACACGCTCATGCGCGCGCGATTGATTGGCCTGCTGCTCGCGATCGGTCTGGCGCTGCCGGCGGCGCCGGGCTTCGGCGCATGGCCGCAATCCGCCGACGTCGCCGCCGCCCATCACATGGACGGCACGCCATGCAGCGATGCGAAGGGCGACGAGACTGCGCCCGCGCATGACGCGCCCGCCTGTTGCATCGCGCCGGCGACGCTGTTCCTGCCCGCACCCGACAAGCCGCAAGACAAGCTGACGCACCGGCAGTTGCGATGGGCCTTGCCGTCCGATCCCTTCCCCGAAGGCCGTCCGCCCCGTCTCGATCCGCACCCTCCCCGCCTCTGACGGCACGGCATCGGCACACGCCGAACTGCACGCGCCTGCGATCGCACCGGTCGCGGGCTGACCTTGTCGCATTCAGGAGGCGTTCCACATGGAACCGACACAGCTCGAATCCAAACAGCATCTCACAACCCGCCGCGGCTTCATCGCCGCGTTCGGCTTCGGCGGCGTCGCGCTTTACGGCGCCTGGGCCGCCTATGGCGCATCGCCGCTTCCGTTCACGCACGCAAGCGGCGGTCACGCCGCGCACGGCACCGCGCCGGCAAAGGCCCCCGCTGGTCACAGCGGTCACGGTGCCGACCCTCTCATGACGCCGGACGAGTTCCTCAGACGTCACGAGGCGTTCCTTGCGCGCTTCCGCACGCCCGACGGCCGCGTCGTCGTACCGGCGGCGGCCGCACCCGAGGACGCGCATGCCGGCCACGGCGCGCCGCAGCCGCACGCAACGCACGGCACTCCCACGCCGCCTCCCGCTCAAAGCCATGCCGAACACGCACCGCAGCCGGCGGACGGCGAGCCGCTCGACATCTACCTGCACGCATTCCGTTTCGGCTTTACGCCCGACGAAATGCATCTGCGCGCCGGCCAACCCTACCGGTTCCGCATGCTGGCGTCGGACGTGAGCCACGGCGCCTCGCTGCAGCTCGGCCATGCCAGCCGCATCGTGCGCCTGCGCGCCAATGTCGTGAGCGAGCAGACGATCACCTTCCACCGCCCCGGCCGCGTCCTCGTCTATTGCACGGTCTTCTGCGGACCGGCGCACGACGCGATGAGCGGCCGGATCGTGGTCGCGTGAGGAGGCCGTCATGTCCACCACATCCACGACGATGACATCCCCGCGCGCGCCGCAGACGCCCCTTTCGCGCTTCGCCACCCTGCAGACGGCGGACCGCCTTCTGTGCGGCGTCCTGATTGCGCTGTCGCTCTTCGCGCTCGCGCTCGGCATCGCTTATGGCGTCGCGATGGCGCTCGTGCGCTCCGGGCTTCTCGCGCCCGCCCCCGACGCCGGCTACCGCGTGCTGACGCTGCACGGCACGACGGCGTTCTTCTACTGGCTCTATACGGGGCAGGCGGCGACGGTGCTGCTGCTCGCCGCCGCCGAGAAGAAGGGCGCGCTCGCGCTCCGCGGCCTGGCATGGGCCGGCACGGCGCTGATCGCGGCCGGCTTTGTGCTGTCGGAACTTGCCGCGATCGCCGGCCCCCCCCTGCTCTACGAGGCCAACCCGGAGCTCGGCACCGACGATCCGCGAACGGTCGCGGGCATGACCGGCGGCTACCTGCTGCTCGCCGCGGGCTTTGCGCTGATCGCGCTCAGCAGCATCGCCACCGTTCTGGCGACGCGCCGGCAGGCGGACGGCGGGCTCTCCGCGCTCGGCTTCGGGCTTCTGGCCTGGGCCGGATTCCTGATCGTCAGCGCGGTCGCCGCGGTCAATGCGTTCCTGCCCGGCCTGCTCTGGGCGTCGGGATTCGGCGCATTCCCGCACGCGGCGACCACCGACTGGCACATCCTGTTCCACAACCTGCACTACCTGCCGCTGATGGCGACGGTGCTCGTCTGGTATGCGCTGGCGCAGGATCTGACCGGGATTTCTCCGGCCACCGGGACGGCGTTCTCCAAGATCGTCTTCGCGTCCTATCTCGTGTTTGTCCCGCCGACCTCGCTCTATCACATGTTCCTCGAACCGGGCCTGCCGGAGAGCGTACGGGTGGCGGGCTCGCTGCTGTCGCTCTTCGTCAGCGTGCCGACGCTGATCGCGTTCCTGATCGTCGTCGCGTCGCTGGAGATCCATACGCGCGCCGGCGGCGAAGGCGGCATGCGCGCGCGCCTGCGGCGGCTGCCGTGGGACAACCCGGCGATGGCGAATATGGGCGTCGCCATTCTCACCATGCTGATCGGGCTCGCGTTCGCGTTCGTGCTGATCCAGGAGAAGCTCGCCCCGCTCCTGAGCGACACCATGTTCGTGCCCGGCTATTTTCATTTCTTCGCCGTCGGCACGGTGACGCAGAGCTTCATCGCCATGCTGGCGATGGCAGTGCCTGCCGTCAGCGGACGTCCGCTGTGGCGGCCGCGGCTGCTTTGCGTCATGCCGTGGATCGTGCTGGCGGGCCTGCTGCTGTTCGGCGCCGGCGGCCTCGGCGCCGGTCTCATGGGCGTGCCGCGGCGCGTCGTCGATATCGGTTATGGCGGCGAGGCGCCCGCGATCTGGCGGCCGTTCATGGCCATGGTCGGCATTGGCGGCGTGCTGTTTGCTTCCGCGCTCGCCGTCTCGGTGTTCGGCGTGCTGCGCAGTCTCGTGCCGGGCCGGCGCGGTCTTGCCGCCGCGGCCGAACCGCATGTCGCCGCTGCACGGTCCGCCGCAGCGCCGGCCGCCGCGGCATGGACGGGACCGCTCGCGGTCGTGCTCCTGGTCGCGGCGATGTATGGCGCCACGATCGGCGCATTCGAACTGATGCAGTCACTGCCGGTCACCGCGGCCGGCGGCGGCGCGCATTGAGGGAGGCCGCCATGAAACTCGAAATCGTCCTCATGCTGGCCGTCGCCGCAATCTGGCTTGCGCTCGCGCTCGTCTACGCACTCGTGCCCGGCCTCGACATGCCGGGTTATATCCGCGTGTGGGGCATCGGCGCGCTCGTGTTCCTTGCGCTTGCCGCGGTCCTGTACCGGGCGCGGCGAAACCAGACCTGAACGCAACGGGGCTGCGGCCGCGCCGCAGCCCTGCCTCATCACGCACGATCGCGATTTCAGTTCGCCGCCTTCAGGTCGGCCGGCGAGATCAGCACGCCGAACTGCTCGCACCAGATGATGACGCTCGGATAGTCCCTGAGATTGACGCCGGCGGGGATCGGATAGCGCTGGCTGCCCTTGAAGGCGCGCAGCCGTCCGAGATCGACGAACATGACGCCGTTCATGTCCGCGTTCGTGCGGACGGACGTCTTGGGCACGAGATAGACGTGGTATTTCGGCCCCGGCCCGACCTCGAAATCGGACTCCAGAAACACCGTCTTCTCGTAGACGCTCACCTTGCCGCGGCCCCAGTGAATGGGATCGGACGGATTGGCATGGATGAAGGTTCCGTCCGCCACGAGCGCGGAGCGGTCGGCCTCGGTCAGTTGCTCGGCCGCCGGCGGCGGCGGGAACACGTACGGGAACAGGAAAAAGCCGAGCGCGACGCCGAAAGCGGTGCCGAGCACGCCGCCTGTCATGAAAACTGCAAAGCCACGCCAGAAGCCCCGCATCGGCCGCCTCCAAGCCCTTAACGGTCCATTAACGCGCCCGGACTAATTGAAAGAACAGGGCCCGTCATCAGTCCCTACCATACAACCGCGACGTACCGGTTCCATCCGGAGCCGCTGTTGCGTGACAGAGACAGCAGGGCAGGTTTTTGTCGGGGAACTCGAACTTTTCACGATCTGACCCGTTTTATGCCGCGAACGGGCCGCTTTTGGGCCGCTCATCAACGGCATCTGATCGCAAGGTTTGCAGTTCAACACCCGAAACAATGGGGGAGCACATGCGTCGTCTCACTCTCGCGCTCATCGCCGCCACCGCGCTCGCACTCGGCGCGACCGCCGCGTCGGCAGCCGATCTCGGCCGCAGGCCGGTCTACAAGGCGCCGCCCGCACCGGTACCGGTCGCCTATAACTGGAGCGGCTTCTATGTCGGCGGTCATCTCGGCTACGGCTGGGGCAACAACGAAGTCACCGATCTTCTGACCGGCGTCAAAAGCAATCTGGATTCCGACGGCTTCCTCGGCGGTGCGCAGATCGGCCTGAACTGGCAGACCGGCGCATTCGTGTTCGGCATCGAAGGCGACTGGTCCTGGACCAACGCCGACGGCTCGACCGCGATCCCCGGCGCCATCGTGAATGCCGACCACAACTGGTACGGCACCGCGACCGCCCGCGTCGGCTACGCCTTCGACAACATGCTCTGGTACGTGAAGGGCGGCGCGGCGTGGATGGATTCCGATTACAGTATCGGCGGCCTCACCGTCAGCGATACGCGCACCGGCTGGACGGTCGGCACCGGCCTCGAATGGGCGATCTCGCCCAACTGGTCGGCCAAGCTCGAATACAACTATCTCGACTTCGGCGCCGACCGCGTCTCGCCGCTGGCGATCGACGTCGACTCGCAGGCGCATCTCGTGAAGCTCGGTCTCAACTACCGCTTCGGCGCGTCGGGCCCGGTCGTCACACGCTACTGAGCGTCGCTGCCTGCCGAATGAAAAAACCCCGGGCGGATCGCCCGGGGTTTTTTATTTACGCGGGGCCTCCGCCACCGCCGCTGCGACGAGCGCTTCAAGCGCGGGCGCGTCGGAGGGGAAATCCGCCGCGATCCAGGCGCGCTCGGCGGCCGCGAGCGCCGCGCCCAGCGCCGGCCCCTTCTCCACGCCGCGCACGATGAAATCGGCGGCCCTGAGCGGGAATACCGGGATGATCCAGTGCTGCGGCAGCGCGACGAGCGCAAGCCACCGCGCCGCCGATGTGCCTTGCGGGGCGCGCGACCAGGCGAGCAGCACGGCGTCCGCGAACGCATCCGGCCCGAGACGGTAAAGCAGCGCGCGCATCGCGCGATCCGCATCCGGCGACACTGCGCGCCAGTGCGCCGCCATTACCGCAAGCCGGTTCTGCTCGGCATTGGAGAGCCGCAGCCGCGCGCCGAGACGGACCGCGTCCTCCTCGATCTGCACCGCCAGCGCGCCGAGATGGCGCACGGCGTCCGGCGCCAGCGCGGCCGCGCGCTCGCACTGCGCCATGCGCGCGAAACTCGCCAGGAGCGGCACGCCGCCGAGCACGGCGACGATGAGCCCCGCCTCCGCCATGACGCCAAGCGTCGCGACCGCATGCGGCGCCGGCATCAGCTTGAGCAATTCGGTCCGCACGCGCTCGCGCGACAGCGTCTCGAGCCCCGCCCGCCCCGCGATGCAGGCGGCAAGCCCCGCCGGATCGGGCGCGCCCTCGCCATAGGCGGCATGGAAACGGAAGAAGCGCAGGATGCGCAGATAGTCCTCGGCGATGCGCGCATGCGGATCGCCGATGAAGCGCACGCGCCGGGCTTTCAGGTCGTCCAGCCCGCCGACATAATCGTGCACGGTGCCGTCGCGCGTGGCCGACAGCGCGTTCATGGTGAAGTCGCGCCGCTCGGCGTCCTTCCTCCAGTCGCGTCCGAACACGACGCGCGCCTTGCGCCCGAACGTCTCAACGTCCTCGCGCAGCGTGGTGACCTCGAACGGGCGGCCCGCGATCACCACCGTGACGGTGCCGTGCTCGATGCCGGTCGGCACCGCGCGGAAGCCCGCGGCCTGCGCGCGGCGGGTCACCTCGTCCGGCGGCGCGGTGGTGGCGACGTCGATGTCGCCGATCGGCTCGCCGAGCAGCGCGTTGCGCACCGAGCCGCCGACCACGCGCGCCTCCTCGCCGTCGCGGTCCAGCACCGCCAGCAATTCAGCCAGCGGTCCCTGCTTCAGCCACGGGATGGCATCGAGGCGCATGGGTCAACGCGTCCGCCCCGGAACGAACCTGCCGTTCTCCATGTGCGCGGGCTCGTAGGTCCCCCCGGGCGGCGCGCCGGAGAACTGGGCGAGCAGGATGAAGCCTGCGATCATGATCGCGACCGCCGCCACCGTCAGCCAGACCAGACGGTCGAGCGGCCAGGAAGCGCGGTCGAACACGTCCACGCGCTTGATCATGAGATAGCCCGCATAGAGCGCGAACGGGATCAGGAACAGGCCAAACTCAGTGAGGATCTGGCGGATCATTCGCGAAACAGCCTCTCGTGCATGTTGCGCAGGATGCCGGCGGTCACGCCCCAGATATACCGCTCGCCGAAGCGGATCGCATAATAGGTGCGCGTCATGCCCTGCCATTCCCGGCTGTGGGTCTCGACATTGGCCTGCTCCATCAGGAAGGCGAGCGGCACCTCGAAAGTGTCGTCGACCTCCTGCGGGTTGAGCGCGAGCGTGAAGCCCGGCGCGACGCGCGCCACGACCGGCACGATGCGGTAGCCGAGCGTCGTCATGTAGAGATCGAGATAGCCGGCCGGCTCGACCAGCGCCGGATCGAGGCCGATCTCCTCCTGCGCCTCGCGCAAGGCGGCGGCGAGCGGGGAGGCGTCGCCGCGGTCGATCTTGCCGCCGGGAAAGGCGACCTGTCCGGCATGGTCGGGCAGATGGATGGCGCGCTGGGTGAGAAGCACCGTCGGCTCCGCGCGCTCCACCACCGCGATCAGCACCGCCGCCGGCTTGATCGGCCGCACCTTCGCGATCGCCTCCACCACCGGGTCGGTATTGTGATCGCCGCGCGCGGGGACGAAATCGGGATCGATCAGTCCCCGCGGCACGTCGAGCGTGAGGCGGCCGCGCGCGCGCGCAAGGAAATCGGGACCGCGGATCGGCGCGACCGCCACCGGATCGTCGGCGTCCATCACATGAAGTCCTTGAGGCTGTCGGCCGGCGCCATTGCGAAAAATTCCGTTCCCGAAGCGACCCCGAACATCCTCTGTCCGTTCAGGTCGCGTTCCTCCCCGCGCGCCACGAGCTCGTAAAAGACCGGCCGCGCCACCTTCGCCCACAACCCCCGCCGCACATGCAGATAGGGCTTCAGGCCGCCGGTAGCGGGCTGCGGGTCGAAACGCAAGCCATGATCTGCGTCGCATGCAACCCAGTCATCCACGTTGGTGCGGAAATTGAGGACGTCGCCGGCCGGCGCCGGCTGCACCTGTAATTCGACCGCGAGAAAGGGGGCGTCCTCGACCGTGAGACCGACCTTTTCCACCGGCGTGACCAGAAAATAGCGGTCGCCCTCGCGCTTGAGCACCGAGGCGAATAGCCTCACCAGCGCCGGCCGCCCGATCGGCGTGCCCTGATAGAACCAGGTGCCGTCGGCGGCGATGCGCATGTCCAGATCGCCGCAAAACGGCGGATTCCACAGATGCACCGGCGGCGGCCCCTTGCCGGCCTGCGCGAGTGCGCCCGTCAGCCCCTCCAGCCCCGCTTCGTTTCGCCTTTGGTTCGCCATGGTTTGCCGCGAGCCTGTTTTCCTACGGGCGCAGGCGCCCTCCCATAAACGTGAACGGCCGGCCCTGTTCTCCGCCCAAAATAGCGTAAGCTTGGATCACCCATGGAGTCGGCAATGGATGGTCCGGCATGACGCAGTCCTGTGGCGCGGTTATTGCCTCCTTATACGCCGATCCGGCGCCGCCGCGTGCAAGATGAACCCGAACAGGGCTGACCGCCCGGGAGACTGACATGGTCAAAGCAACCGGCGAGGGCATTGAGACGATCGAGGACATGATCGTCCGCGCCGCCGAAAGCACCGCCGCCCATGTGCGCAGCGCGCGCGCGGCGGTGGGAACCGTCATTTTCGGTCAGGAGACCGTGGTCGAGCAGGCGCTCATCACCATCCTGTCCGGCGGCCACGCGCTTCTGGTCGGCGTGCCCGGCCTCGCCAAGACCAAGCTCGTGGAGACCATGGGCATCGTGCTCGGCCTCGACGCGCGCCGCATCCAGTTCACGCCCGACCTGATGCCCTCCGACATCCTGGGCTCCGAAGTGCTGGAGGAAAGCCCGGGCGGTCGGCGCAGCTTCCGCTTCATCCCGGGCCCGGTCTTCGCGCAATTGCTGATGGCCGACGAGATCAACCGCGCCTCCCCGCGCACGCAGTCGGCGCTGCTGCAGGCCATGCAGGAGCAGCACGTCACCGTCGCCGGCACCCGCCACGACGTGCCCAAGCCGTTCCATGTGCTGGCGACGCAGAACCCGCTCGAACAGGAAGGCACCTATCCGCTGCCGGAAGCCCAGCTCGACCGCTTCATCATGCAGATCGACGTGAACTATCCGGACCTGGAAGCCGAGCGGCGCATGCTGTTCGACACTACCGGCGCCGAGGAGAGCAAGCCGAAGCCGGCCATGACCGCCGACGAGCTGATCGCCGCCCAGCGCCTCGTGCGCCGCCTGCCGGTCGGCGAATCCGTGGTCGAGGCGATCCTGACGCTCGTGCGCTCCGCGCGCCCCGGCGCGCCCGACAGCCCGGCGGCGAAGCTGATCGCCTGGGGGCCCGGCCCGCGCGCCAGCCAAGCGCTGATGCTCGCCGTGCGCGCCCGCGCGCTGCTCGACGGCCGGCTCGCGCCCTCGATCGACGACGTGATCGCGCTCGCCGAGCCCGTGCTCAAGCACCGCATGGCGCTCACCTTCGCCGCGCGCGCCGAAGGCGAGACCGTCGAGGCCGCCATCGCAAAGCTCAAGGGGCGCATCGGATAAGGCGAATGGCGCTCGACGAACGCTCTTCGCAGATCGAGCAGGAAGCGGTCCGCCGCGCGAGCTCCGCCTCGCGCTCGCTGGCCGCCGCCATGCCGCGCCTCATGCTGGAAGCGCGGCGGATCGCGGCCACCGTCGTGCACGGCCTGCACGGACGCCGCCGCGCCGGCACCGGCGAGAATTTCTGGCAGTATCGCCGTTTCGTGTCGGGCGAGGCCGCACGCTATGTCGACTGGCGGCGCTCGGCGCGCGACGACCATCTCTATGTGCGCGAGCAGGAATGGGAAGCCGCGCACACGGTCTGGATATGGCCCGACCGTTCGCCCTCGATGGTCTTCGCCTCTCCGCTCGTGTGGGAGACCAAGCTCGACCGCGCCCTGATCCTCTCCTTCGCGCTCGCCGAAATCCTCGTCGAGGGCGGCGAGCGCATCGGCATTCCGGGCCTGATGCGCCCGACCGCGAGCCGCAACGTCATCGACAAGATGGCGCAGGCGCTGATCCACGATCCCACCGCGCGCGCGAGCCTGCCGCCGGCCTTCTCGCCCTCCCCGCTGTCGGAAGTCGTGATGCTGTCGGATTTCTGGTCGCCGATCGAGGAGGTGAAGGACCGCATTGCGCAATTATCGGGCACGCGCGCGCACGGCCATGTTGTGCAGATCGTCGATCCCGCCGAAGAGGCATTCCCCTATCACGGGCGCATCGAGTTCCTGGAGCCGGAGGGGCTCGGCAGCGTCACCGCTGGCCGGGCAGAAACCTGGCGCGAGGATTTCATCGCGCGCGTCGAGCGCCATCGCGCGCAGATCCGCGCCGAGACCGACCGGCTCGGCTGGAGCTTCATCGTCCACCGCACCGACCGCCCGGCGAGCGAACTCGTGCTGGCGCTGCATGCGCGCATGGGCGAGCGCGGCGACGGCGCACCCGGCACGCAAACGCCCGGCAAGCAAATGCCCACGACCGGGAGCGCGGCATGATCGGCGGCCTCCCGATCGGATTTGCGCAGCCGCTCGTGCTGCTCGGTCTGCTCAGCCTGCCGGTGCTGTGGTGGCTCTTGCGGCTGATCCCGCCGCGCCCGCGCCGGATCGCCTTTCCGCCCGCGCGCCTGCTGTTCGACATCGCACCGAAGGAAGAGACGCCCGCGCGCACGCCCTGGTGGCTGACCGCGCTGCGGCTCGGCCTCACCGCGCTCGCCATCATCGCCGCCGCCGGGCCGATGTGGAATCCGCCGGTGGCGACCTCGGGCGGCGCGCGGCCGCTGGCGCTCCTGATCGACGACGGCTGGGCCGCAGCCGCAAGCTGGGACGCGCGCGTGCGCACCGGCGAGGACATCCTTGCGCGCGCCGAAGCCGACAACCGGCCGGTCGCCATCATCCCGGTGTCCGACGCGGCCAAGGGCGTCGCGCTGCAGCCGACCGCGGCCGCACGCATCCGCCTGCGCCAGCACAAACCCAAGCCGCACACGCTCGACCGCACCGAGGCGTTGCCGGCGCTTGCCCGCTTCGCCGAAGCCACGCCCGACGCCGAATGGATCTGGCTCTCCGACGGGATCGCGGCGGAGCGCGGCGCCGATTTCGTCACCGCGTTCGGCCGCCTGATGCAGGGCAAGTCGCTGACCGTGGTCGACGGCGGCACGCCGGCGGTGCATGCGCTCGCCGCCGCCGACAACGCGGCCGGCGGCCTGTCGGTGAAAGTGCTGCGCGCGCAGACCCCGCTCAACGACGGCGGCGTCGTGCGCGCGCTCGACCTGCGCGGCCTGCCGCTCGGCGAAGCGCCGTTCTCGTTTGGCGTGTCCGAGCGCGAGAGCGAAGCCACGCTCAACCTGCCGGTCGAGATCCGCAACGACATCGCCCGGCTGGAGATCGCCGGCGAGCGCTCCGCCGGCGCCGTGCAGCTTCTCGACAAGCGCTGGCGCCGCCGCACCATCGGCGTGGTCACCGGCGCGACCGCCGACACCGCCCAGCCGCTGCTCGCCTCCACCTTCTATCTCTCGCGCGCGCTCGCCCCCTTCGCCGACGTGCGGCTGGGCGAGCGCATCTCGCCTTCCGACGCGGTGACGCGTTTCCTCGAACAGAACGTGCCGATGCTGATCCTCGCCGATGTCGGCAACATCGTCGGCGCCGCGCGCGAGCGCCTCGTGCAATGGATCAACGACGGCGGCGTGCTCGTGCGCTTCGCCGGGCCGCGGCTTGCGGCGTCCGACGACGATCTCGTGCCGGTGCGCCTGCGCCGCGGCGGCCGCGTGCTCGGCGGCAGCCTGACCTGGGAGAAGCCGCAGCCGCTTGCGGCCTTCTCGCGCGAAGGCCCGTTCGCCGGCATGCCGGTGCCCGGCGACGTCGTCGTCAACCGCCAGGTGCTGGCCGATCCGGAAGCGGGCCTGAGCGAGCGCACTTGGGCGACGCTTGCCGACGGCACGCCGCTCGTCACCGGCGCCAAACGCGGCAAGGGCATGATCGTGCTGTTCCACGTCACCGCCGACACGCGCTGGTCGGACCTGCCGCTGTCGGGCGCGTTCGTCGACATGCTGCGGCGCGTGGTGGCGCTCGCCGGCACGAACGCGGTGGAGGCCGCCGCGGCCGAGCGCGCGCGCGAGACGCTTGCGCCCGCGCGCGTGCTCGACGGGTTCGGCGCGTTCACGGCGCCGCCCGCAACCGCGCGCCCGGTGCCGGCGAATTTCGTCCAGCGTGCGAACGCTGATCATCCGCCCGGCTTCTACGGGCCGCCGGAGGGCCTGCTCGCCGTGAACACGCTGACCGCCCTCGACCGCCTGCAGCCGCTCGACGTGTCGGCGCTCGGCGCGCGCACGGAAAGCTACCGGCTGAGCGAACCGCTCGATCTGCGCGGCCCGATCTTCCTCGGCGCGCTCGCGCTGCTGTTGATCGATGCGCTGATCGTGTTCTGGCTGGCCGGCGGCATCGGGCGGCTGGCGCGCTGGCAGCGGCCGGCGGCGGTCGCGATCCTTGTCGCTGCTCTTGCCACGGTTCTTGCCGCGGCTTCGCTCGCCCCGCATCATGCGCTGGCGCAGGCCGGCGGCGAGGATTTCGCCATGAAGGCGACGCTGCAGACGCGGCTTGCCTATGTCGTCACCGGCGACGGCGAGACCGACAATGTCAGCAAGTCGGGCCTTGCGGGCCTCAGCCTGTTCCTCGCCCAGCGCACCGCGCTCGAGCCCGGCGAGCCGGTCGGCCTCGACATCGCGCGCGACGAACTGAGCTTCTTCCCGCTCATCTACTGGCCGGTCGTGCCCGGCATGTCCAAGCCCACGCCGCAGGCGCTCGCGCGCATCGACGCCTACATGAAGCAGGGCGGCACGGTGCTGTTCGACACCCGCGACGCCATCATCGCTCCGCCCGGCCCCGGCGGCGAGACGCGCAGCCCCGGCATGACCGCCTTGCGCGACATCCTGTCCGCGCTCGACATTCCGGAGCTTGAGCCGCTGCAGAAGGACCACGTCCTCACCAAGACCTTCTTCCTGCTGCGCGACTTTCCCGGCCGCTTCAATTCCGGCCAGCTCTGGGTCGAGGCGATCCCGAACGAGAACTCCGACGACGAAACGGTCAACGGCCAGCCACAGCGCCCGGCGCGCGGCGGCGACGGCGTGTCCTCGATCCTGATCACGTCCAACGATCTCGCCGGCGCCTGGGCGATGCGCCCGGATGGCCAGCAGATGCTGCCGATGGTGGACAGCGAGCCGCGCCAGCGCGAGATGGCCTATCGCGCCGGCGTCAACATCGTCATGTACGTGCTGACCGGCAACTACAAGGCCGACCAGGTTCACGTGCCCGCGCTGCTGGAGCGGCTCGGGCAATGAGCGGCCTCATCCTTCGAGACGCCCGCTGCGCGGGCTTCTCAGGATGAGGATCGCGGAAGGAACAAGTCCTCATGGCGAGGAGCCGCGCGCAGCGCGGCGTCTCGAACCATGAGAAAGGAGAACGGAGACCGGCTTTGAATCTCGGCATCGCCTTCGCACCGCTGGTTCCCGATTACGTGCTGTGGACGGCGTGCGCGGTCGCGGCCGCGATCGCGCTCCTGCTGCTGTCCATCCGCAGCCGCGGCGCGCTGATGCGCGTGCTGGCGCTAGCGCTGCTCGTGCTGGCGCTCGCCAACCCCTCCTTCACGCGCGAGGACCGCGATCCGATCCCCTCCGTCGCCGCCGTCATCGTCGACAAGAGCCCGAGCCAGAATTTCCGCAGCCGCACCCGCCAGGCCGAGGAGGCGCGCGCCGCCCTGCTCGACCGCCTGGGACACATCGCCGGCCTCGAAGTGCGCGTCGTCGAGGCGGGCGAAGCCGACGGCGAGACCGACGGCACGCGGCTGTTCAACGCGCTCGGCGCGGTGTTCGCCGACGTGCCGCCGGACCGCATCGCCGGCGCAATCATGATCACCGACGGCCGCGTGCACGACGTGCCGGCCGACGCCGCCTCGCTCGGCTTCCAGGCACCGCTGCACGCGCTGATCACCGGCACGCAGACCGAACGCGACCGCCGCATCGTGCTCACCACGGCGCCGCGCTTCGGCATCGTCGGGCAGGCGCAGACCATCGTGTTCCGGGTCGAGGACCAGGGCGCGGGCGCGGGACCCGCGCGCATCAGCGTGCGGCGCGACGGCGAGACGATCGAGACCCGCGACGTGGTGAGCGGCGCGGCCGTGCGCATGCAGGTGCCGATCCCCCATGCCGGCGCCAATATCGTGGAGATCGAGGCCTCCCCGCTCGAAGACGAGCTGACCGCGGTCAACAACCGCGCGGTGATCTCCATCGACGGCGTGCGCGACAAGCTGCGCGTGCTGCTGGTATCGGGCGAGCCGCATGCCGGCGAGCGCACCTGGCGCAACCTGCTGAAGTCGGACGCCTCCGTCGACCTCGTGCATTTCACCATCCTACGGCCGCCGGAAAAGCAGGACGGCACCCCGATCAACGAATTGTCGCTGATCGCCTTCCCCACGCGCGAGCTGTTCCAGCAGAAGATCAACGAGTTCCATCTCATCATCTTCGACCGCTACGCGCGCCAGGGCGTGCTGCCGATCATCTATTTCGACAATATCGCGCGCTATGTGCGCGAGGGCGGCGCGGTGCTGGTTGCCGCCGGCCCCGATTATGCGAGCCCGACCAGCCTGTGGCGCACCCCGCTCGACGCCATCCTGCCGGCCGCGCCCGTCGGCAGCATGACCGAGCGCGCCTTCCATGCCCGCCTGAGCGATCTGGGCAAGCGCCATCCGGTGACGCGCGCGCTCGAAGGCTCTGCGAACGAGCCGCCGCACTGGAGCCGCTGGTTCCGCCTGGTCGACATCCAGAACACGACCGGCACTTCGGTGATGGAGGGCCCCGACGGCAAGCCGCTGCTCGTGCTCGCGCGCGAGGGCGAGGGCCGCGTCGCGCTGCTGCTCTCCGATCACATCTGGCTGTGGGCGCGCGGCTTCGAGGGCGGCGGCCCGCATCTCGATCTGCTGCGCCGGCTCTCGCACTGGCTGATGAAGCAGCCCGACCTCGAGGAGGAAGCGCTGCGCATGTCCGCGCGCGGACGCGAGCTTGCCATCGAGCGCCAGACCATGGCCGAGAGCGTCGGCGAGGTGACGGTGACGACGCCCTCCGGCCAGACCCGTACGCTCACGTTGCAGCCCGCCGAGCCCGGCCTGTGGCGCGGCGCGACGCCGGCCGGCGAACTCGGCTTGTGGCGCGCGACCGACGGCAAGCTCACCACGCTCGTCAATGTCGGCCCGGCCAATCCACGCGAATTCGCCGAGGTCACCTCCACCGCCGAGGTGCTCGCCCCGCTTGCGAACGCAACCGGCGGCAGCGCGCGCCGTCTCGACGACGGCGGCACCCTGCGCGTGCCGCGCGTCATCGGCGTGCGCGCGAGCGAGACCTTCAAGGGTGAGGACTGGATCGGGCTGAAGATGCGCGACGTCAGCGTCGTGCGCGGCATCGGCGTGCTGCCGGTGTTCGCGGGCCTGCTCGGCCTGCTGTTGCTGGTCGGCTCGTTTGCGGCGATGTGGGCGCGCGAGGGGCGCTGACGCTTCCGCTTTGGTCAGCGACGCGGCTTCTTGGCGTCGGCGGGCGCATCGCCGCGCATATTGTTCCAGGGATCGAACACGCCCGGATTCTGGTCGGGGATGTTCTGGATCGAGGCGCGATAGGCCTGGTCGTCCTGCTTGCGGCGCTCGGCCTCGGCCTTCTTTTCCTCGTCGCTCTTCTTCTGGGCGAGCGCGGGCACCGCGCTGAAAGAAAGCGCGGCGACGGCGGCGACGATGATCCTGATCGGCGTCCTCATGAGCGATCCCTGGCGTTTCTTCTCATTCGTATGGCGACCGTTCAGTCTAAGCACGATCGGCGGCACGGGGAAACCCGAAAGACCCGATACCGTTATCGTGGCGGGGCGAAGGCCGGCCGGTTCAGGAGGCGCGCGGGGGCGTCACCGCCTCCCAGTCCGGCCGGATCGGCCCGCTGACGCCCTCGAACGCGCCGGGCACGAGTTCCGAGACCAGAAGGCGCGCCGGATCGACCGGCCCGGGCATGGTCGCGCGCCCGCGCGGAATGCGCTTGAAGCCGAGCGGCCCGTAATAGGGCTCGTCGCCGACCAGCACGACCAGCCGGTGGCCACGCTCCCTTGCCGCCTCGCAGCCGCGCGCCACCAGCGCCTTGGCGATGCCGCGCCCGCGGAAGGGCGGCTCGACCGTCAGCGGCCCGAGCATCAGCGCCGGCGTCTCGCCGATGCGGATCGGCGACAGCCGCACCGAGCCGACCAGGAGCGTGCCGATGCGCGCGGTGAACGACAGGTCGAAGCGGTGCCCGACGCCTTCGCGGATGCGGAAGGCGGTGCGCGCAAAGCGGCCCGGGCCGAACGTGCGCTCGTGCAGGCGCTCGATGGCGAGCGCGTCGTCGGGCGTCTCCGGCAGGATGGTGATGGACAGGTCGGTCATCGCTGCCGCGCCGCTTAGCATTTGCGCGCGCGCGCGTCCATCGGCAGGCCGCCCGGCTGCGGGCTGCGCTGCCATGCGCGCGCACCCCTGTCGTTTCCCCGTCCCGATCCTAGATAACCGGCAGGGAAACGGAGCGCAGCATGGGTCTCTTCATCGACGGCGTCTGGCACGACCAATGGTACGATACCGGCAAGAGCCGCGGCCGTTTCGAGCGCGAAGCGACGCGCTTTCGCCATTTCGTGACGCCGGACGGCGCGCCCGGCCCCTCCGGCGACGGCGGCTTTGCGGCGGAGCGGGGGCGCTATCATCTCTATGTCTCGCTCGCCTGCCCGTGGGCGCACCGCACGCTGATTTTCCGCGCGCTCAAGAAGCTCGACGACGCCATCTCGGTCTCGGTCGTCTCCCCGCTCATGGGCGCGCAGGGCTGGACGTTCGCGCAGGACGAGGGTTCGAGCGGCGACGCCGTCAATGGCGCGCGCACGCTCGGCGACATCTATCTGCGCGCGAACCCGAAATATTCCGGCCGCGTTACCGTGCCGGTACTGTGGGACAAGAAGCGCGCGACCATCGTCAACAACGAGTCCGCCGAGATCGTCCGCATGCTCAATTCCGCCTTCGACGCATTCACGCCGGTGCGCGACGACTATTATCCGCCGGCGCTGCGCGCGCAGATCGACGCGCTCAACGACGATGTCTATCCCAACATCAATAACGGGGTCTATCGCGCCGGCTTCGCCACCACCCAGGAGGCCTATGAGGAAGCCTATCGCACGCTCTTTGCCGCGCTTGCGCGCATGGAGGAGCGCCTGTCGCGCTCCCGCTATCTCGCGGGCGCGGCGCTGACGGAAGCCGACTGGCGCCTGTTCACGACGCTCGTGCGGTTCGATGCGGTCTATTACGGTCACTTCAAGTGCAACGAGCGGCGCATCGCCGATTATTCCAACCTGTCGAACTATGTGCGCGAGCTTTTCCAGATGCCGGGCGTCGGCGCGACCGTCGATCTCGACCACATCAAGCGGCACTATTACTGGAGCCACGCGCAGATCAACCCGACCCGCATCGTCCCGCTCGGGCCCGCGCTTGACTTCACGGCGCCGCACGACCGCGCGCGGCTGTGACGGCCCTCACCAGCGTTCGCTCGCAGGCGCCCCGCCCAGCACCTCGGCGATGCGTGCGCGCGTGCCGGCGGTCGTGCCCTGCGGCAGCCGGTCGGGCGCGAAAAAGCCGTGCGCGACGATCTCGTGATTGGGCACCGGCGGCGAAGGCTGGCGGAAACGCCGCACGATGAAAAGCGCGACATGGTCGCGGTTGGACACGGCACCGTTGAAATAGAGCCCGTGCAGCGGCGGCCGCTCGTCGAGCTCGATATTGCCCTCCTCGCGCAGTTCGCGCACCAGCGCCGCAAGCGCCGTCTCGCCGGTCTCCACGCCTCCGCCCGGCAGATGCCAGCCGTCGACATAGGAATGCCGGATCAGGAAGACGCGGCCGTCGGCGTCGAGCACCAGCGCGCGCACGCCGAACGTCATGCCGCGCGCGAAACGCCAGTAGAGATGCAGGAGCCGCCGCACCAGGGGTTCCGCTGCGCGCCTTGCTCCTGATAGGGTCATGGGACACCTCGTGCCTGCGACTCGCCGCCGCGCATTGACGGCGATTTCCCGGACAAAGTGAAGCGCCATGATAAAGTGAAGCACCATGTATGTGCTCGCGCATCTTTCCGATCCGCATCTGGGGCCGATGCCGCGGGCGCATCCGTTCGAGCTTGCCGGCAAGCGCGCGATCGGCTTCATCAACTGGCACCGCGGGCGCAAGAAGATCCACCGCGCCGACGTCCTGCTCGGGCTCGTCTCCGACCTGCGCGAACAAAACCCCGACCACATCGCGGTGACCGGCGATCTCGTCAACATCGCCCTGCCCGGCGAATTCCACACCTCGCGCGAATTTCTCGAAGCGCTCGGCACGCCGCAGGCGGTGAGCGTGGTGCCCGGCAATCACGACCTCTATGTGCGGCGGGTGCGCGACGCGGCGATGGCGCACTGGGGCGAATTCATGGCCGGCGACGGCGGCGAAGGCTTTCCCTATCTGCGCCGGCGCGGACCGCTGGCGCTGATCGGGGTGTCGAGTGCGGTGCCGACCGCCCCGTTCATGGCGACCGGCATGGTCGGCACCCATCAGCTTCTGGCGCTGCGCGACCTGCTCGACCGGCTGCGCGGCGAAGACCTGTTCCGCGTGATCATGATCCATCACCCGCCGATGACGAAGAAAGGCGACCGCTTCAAGCGCCTGATCGACCGCATTGCGTTCCGCGAACTGATCGCCGAGCACGGCGCCGAGCTCGTGCTGCACGGCCACGATCATGTGCATTCGATTGCCTTCATCGAGGGCCCGGGCGGGCCGGTGCCGGTCGCGGGCGTGCCGTCCGCCTCCTCGCTCGGCGGCCACGGCGATCCGGCCGCCTACAATCTCTATCGCATCGAGCGGCGGGACAATGTCTGGCGCTGCGAGGCCGTCACGCGCGGCCTGCGGCGCGACCGTCCCGACATCGCCGAGCTGGCGCGCCGGATGATCGCCTGAGCGGCGCGATCAGTAGAATGCGCCGTGCGCGCCGAGGACGGCGCCCGCGATCGTGATCGCGCTTGCGGTGAGCAACACCGTGTGCATCCGCTGCACGAGGCGGAACGTGCCTTCGGGATCGCGCGCGGCGCGCGCCTGAAACCAGCGGTGCAGGAACAGCGGCTCGGCGACGAACAGCACGAACGTGAAGACCGCCCAGATCAGCACCATGGCGTGCATCCACCAGAAGGCGGGGTCGGCGAACCGGTCCCAGCCATCCAGCCGATGCGTCATGTAGAAGCCGCTCGCGCCGGCGACGAGCGTCGAGAGACGCGCCTGCCCGCCGAAGCGCCGTTCCATCGTCTCGAACAGCGAGAGCCGCTGCGCCGCCTCGACCGATCGCGTCAGTCCCGGCAGGATGACGAGCGTGACGAGCGCGACGCCGCCGATCCAGTGCACGATGGAGAGGACATGCAGCGCGCGGGCGATGGTGAGGTCGTCCATGGATTTTTCCGTTATTCGTCCGCCTCGGGCACGCCCGGGCGGGTGAGGACGAAGGCTGCGACCGCTGCGAACACGAGCGCCTGCGCGGCGATGATCTCTGGCGCCAGCCCGAGTGCGGCGCCGAGCGTAAGGAATGCAACCATCGCCGCCACCGCCACCACCTTTGCGCGGCGGCGGATGGCGCGATGGCGCTGCCAGTCGTTGATCGGCGGGCCGAGCCGCGGATGCGACACGAGCCAGGCATGCAGGCGGGGCGAGGAGCGCGCAAACGCGAAGGCGGCGAGCAGAAGGAAAGGCGTGGTCGGAACCAGCGGCAGGATGATCCCGGCAATCCCGCACGCGACAGACGTCAGGCCAAGCGAGAACCATAATACGCGCGACGACAATGCCGGAAGCCTTCCGATAAGCCCGGGACGGCGCGCGGCGCCGGATGCCGCCCGCGACGCGGCGGGCGGCATGCGGGCACGAACGCGCCCCGCTCAACGGCTTATCTGAATCACACCGGTCCCGCGGCCGTCAATGCCGCCGCAGCCGCAGGACCGGGTCGCGCGTACCGGGCGCGAACGGGGGAGATTTCCGTTCGCGCCTGCGGGCGCGGTGCGGCCGCGATCAGAGGCCGCCGAGGATTTTCCATTTGGGAGGCACCGCGCTCTCCACCTCGCCGATGATCGGCTGCCAGCTGCCGTCGCCGAACTTGTCGAAATAGAGATTGCCGATCAGGCCGCGATAGGACTTGTCCGCGCTCACGAACGACTTGGTGAAGTCGCGGATCTGGGTCGGATCGGCCTTGTTGCCGTTCGCCTTGATCGCCTCGGCGATCATGCCGACCGCGTCGTACATCTGCGCGGCCCAGTTCTCCGGAACGTCGCCGCTGAACTGCTGCTGATGGGCCTTCACGAACGCGCCGATGCGCGGATTGTCCACCACCGGGATGAAGGGAGTCGCGAAGATCAGCCCCTCGACATGCTTGCCGGACAATTGCAGGAAGCGGGCCGAGCCTGCGATCGGATCGCCGCCGAGCAGCCGGCCGGGCACGTTCAATTCGCGGAACTGGCGGGCGATGATCGCCATCTCCTGGAAGCCGGTGCCCATGATGACGCCTTCGGGGTTGAGCGCGCGGATGCGGCCGAGCTGGCCGCTGAAATCCTTGTCGCCGCGCCCGAACTCCTCCTTGGCGATCGGGGTGAGGCCGTGCCGCTTGAGCGCCTTCTCGGTGGTGTCGACCAGCGATTTGCCGACCTCCTCGTTCGAGGACAGGATGGCGATCCGGCGCATGCCTATCTTACCGACGACGTGATCGATCACGGCGTCGTTGAGCACCGCGGTCTTGAGCGCCATGCGGAAAATCCATTCCGAACCCTGCTGGGTGATCGGGGACGCGATGCCGACCGTGTATTGCGGCACCTTGGCCTGGGCGGTGATCGGCACCATGGCCAGCGAGCAGGTGCTGAACCAGTTGCCGAGGATCGCGACCACCTTGTCGCGCGCGATCAGCTTGCGGGTCGCGGCGACCGCGCGATCGCATTTCGACTCGTCGTCCTCGCCGATCACCTCGATCTTGAAGTTCTTCTGGCTGGCATTGTACTCGGCGGCGGCGAGCTGCGCGCCGCGAAGCTGCGACTGTCCGCCATAGGCGAGATCGCCGGTCAGCGGCCCGACCACGCCGATCCGCACCACGTTCTCCTGCGCGCCGGCATCCGCGGAAAATAACAGCGCCGCGGACAGAAGGATGGCGGCCGCGCCGCCGCGCGCACGCATGCGTGACAAAACGATCTGCAACTTTGACATGTAACGCTCCCGGAATTTGTGCGGTGAGGACGGAATGGATGAGCATCGCCACAGGCTCATCATTCGACGCCGCGTCGGGAGCGCGAACTACTTTTTCGATATCGCTTCGATAACGGAGCGAAGCGCGTCGTGCTTTTTCGATATTGCTTCGATACCGGAACGTACCCTCGCGGGCGGCGGCGGCCGCCTACGGCTTCGCCAGCAGCAGGACGGCGGCGACGAAGGCGCCGAGCCCGATCAGGATCGACAGCACGACCGTGCGGAAACGTCGCCAGGCGCGCTTGCGCCGCGCGGTCTCCACGATGTGCGCGTAGCGCAAGGACAGGTTGCTGTCGTCGGCGAGCGCACGCTCGCGTTCGACGAGGCGGCCGGCGATATAGCGCTTCACCGCCTGCGCCATCTCGGCGACGTCGGTCGCCTCCGCGATCACCTTGCGACCGTAGCGCGTATCCTGCACGAAACGGTACTCGCGCTTGTCACGGCCCATGGCGATGTGCGCGATGGCGTCGACCCACAGCCGCGGCACGTCGCCCTTGCTGAGGCCGCGGTCGAACAGTTCGATCTCCGGCGGCACCTCGGCGAACAGGGGATCGAGCGCCTCGTTAAGGATTTCAAGCCGCGCCACCTCCGCGTCGCGCAGGTCGACGACGACGCCCGTGCGCTCGGCCGCCTCGATGCGCGCCTGGCGCACCGCGTCCTTGAGCGGCGAGGCCGGCGCCTCGTCCGGGGCGGCGCGCTTGCCCGATTCCGTTTTGCGTCCCCACATGGGCTCAGACTATCAACCCTGTGACAAAACGGCAAAAGCTTCGTAGAGACGCAAACCGCACGGCCGGCCGCGAGCCGAAGGCCTGCCGCAACCGAAAACCGGGACCGCCATGACCGAACGATCCGCCCCGCTCGAACCGAGCGCCGCCAGGGTGCAGGAGGCCGCCCGCGGTCTCGGCCTCGCCATCGCGGTGCGCGACATGCCCGCCTCCACCCGCACTGCCGAAGAGGCGGCGGCCGCCTGCGGCGTCGGCGTCGGGCAGATCGTCAAGTCGCTCGTCTTCACCGGCGCGCAGTCCGGCCGGCCGTATCTGCTGCTCGTCTCCGGCAAGAACCGCGTCAACGAGAAAGGCGTCGCCGCCCATCTCGGGGAAACGCTCGCCCGCCCCGATGCCGCGGCCGTGCGCGCGCTCACCGGCTTTGCCATCGGCGGCATTCCGCCGTTCGGGCACGCAACCCCGCTCGCCACCTACATGGACGAGGAACTCCTTTCCTTCGACATCGTCTGGGCCGCTGCCGGCACGCCGCGCGCGGTGTTCTGCGTCGATCCGAAGACACTGTGCGCGGCGGTGAAGGCGACGGTGATCGGGGTCACTTAGCCGTCACCCGTGACGACAGGACGTCACACGCACCGCCCGCCATCGACCTCCACGATATTGCCGGTGAGGAACGCGGCCTCGTCGGAAGCCAGGAACAGCGCGACATTGGCGATGTCCTGCGGCTGCGCGAGGCGGCCGAGCGGCACGGTGGCGATGAACTTCTCGCGCTGGCCTTCCGCCGGTCCGAGAAAGGTCGGCAGCAGCGGCGTGTCGGTCGCGACGGGGGCGATGGCGCAGACGCGGATCTTCTCGGGCGCAAGCTCGACCGCGAGCGTCTTGGTGAGGTTGTGCACCGCGCCCTTGGTGGCGTTGTAGGCGGACAGGCCCGGCCGCGGCCGCAGGCCCGCGGTCGAGCCGATATTGACGATCGCGCCGCCGCCGGCGCGGCGCATCGGCGCCACCACGGCCTGCGAGAACAGGAACACGCCCTTCACATTGACCGCGAACACGCGCTCGAACTCCGCCTCGCCGATCTCGCGCAGCAGCTTGTTGATGTGGCTCACGCCGGCATTGTTGATCAGGATGTCGAGCCGGCCGAACGCCTGTTCGGCCGCGGCGACGGCGGCGTCGATGTCGGCCTTGCGCGCCACGTCGCAGCGCAGAAACAGTGCGCGCTCCCCGATCGCGCCGGCGACGCGGCGACCGTTGTCCTCATCGACATCGAGGACGGCGACGCGCGCGCCCTCGCGCGCGAATGTGTGCGCGATCGCTTCCCCCATGCCGGAGCCCGCGCCGGTGACGATGGCGGCTTTTCCCTCAAGACGCATCCCGCTCTCCCCTCGCCTGCGCCGCGCGCAGCCAGGCAAGCCCGTCCTCGGTCCTGCCGCGCGGGAAATATTCGCCCGCCACCCAGCCGTCGTAGCCGATCTCGTCGAGCGTCTCGAAGATGGCCGGATAATGCACCTCGCCCTCGTCCGGCTCGTGGCGCGAGGGGACGGCGGCGATCTGCACATGGCCGACCAGCGCGAAGTGCTTCTCGAAGCGGCGGATCAGGTCGCCGCCCACGATCTGCGCGTGATAGAAGTCGAACTGGATTTTCACGTTCGGATTGCCGAGCCGGGCGAGGATCTCGGCGGCGTGCTCGGCACTGTTGAGGAAATAGCCCGGCCGGTCGCGCGGATTGATCGGCTCGATCAGCAGCGTGATGCCGTGTGCCGCCGCCTCGTCGGCGACGCGGGCGAGATTGGCGATGAAGGTGCGCTCGGCCGCCGCCCGCTCGCCGGCATCCACCTTGCCGGCCAGGCAATGGATCGCGCGCCCGCCGACCGCGCGGATATAGTCGAGCGCCTGGCGGAACAGCGCGTCGAAGTCATGCTCGCGCCCCGGCACCGCGGCAAGGCCGAACTGCCCCTCGCCGCCGCGCTCGGTATTGATGCCGAGCATGGTGAGCTTGTGGCGCGCGAGCGCGGCCTTCACCTGCGCGGCCGGCGTGTCGTAGGGAAACTGCCCCTCGACCGCCCTGAAGCCTGCGGCGGCGGCCGCGCCGAAGCGCTCGACCAGCGGCCGGTCGGAAAACAGATAGGCGATGTTGGCGGCGAAGCGGGGCATGGCATTGTCTTTCTTCCCTCCCCGGTCCGGGGAAGGCATCCGGGCATCGATGCTGGCGTGAATACGCGCGTCCATTCATTAGCGCGCCGGTTGCGGCCCGTCACCCTTACGCATGCGGTCCCGGCGCGCGCGCTGCGCGCTTGGTCGGGAACGATGCGGAGAACTTTATCCGCCTCATCCTAAGGAGCGGGCGAAGCCCGCGTCTCGAAGGATGAAGGCGGCCCGTGGCCTCATGGCTCGAGACGCTCGCCTCGCCATGAGGAACCTCGCTCCTCGCCATGAGGAACAAGGCGAACGCAACCCGTCATCCCGGATGCGGCGCAGCGCGCAGCGGTGCGCTGCTGCTCCGGGATCACGCGCCGCATTGCGCACGTAAACCGCACACGGTTCCGGCGCGCGCGCTTCGCGCTTGGCCGGGACGACGTGGAGAACTTTATCCGCCTCATCCTGAGGAGCGGGGCGAAGCCCGCATCTCGAAGGATGAGGCGGCCACGCTCTGCGACGGGAAAGGTCAAGCGACACCGGCGTCTTTCCTGTCGTCGCCTTCCAGCAGATCGCGCAGCGTGGCCGCTACGGGAAAGCCGTATCCTCGTCCGGGTGCGTCCAGAAACAGGTTGCCCGATCTGTGATAGCTGCTCGTGTAAATCTCGCTGCCGATCATCTGCATCGCAAGCAAAAGCGCCTGCGCGGAGTCGACGCCTCCGGCGCGCGATTGCCGAATGCCTTCGGGCCAGCCGACCTCGTAGCGGCAGAACCAGGTGCCGTCGGCTGCCCGCTCCGGCACAAAAACACGGATCGGGATTTCGACGAGGCGATCGCCGTCCCGCAATTTCAGGGTGCGCTCTGCTGCAATCATTTCGCCCTCAATAATTCAAAGGAGGAATCGGCAAATCTCGAAGACAGTTTGCGTAGCGCAGCGCAGCCTGCACCCAGCAGGCTCTTAGTCCCACCATTCGGCATTGAAATTCGTCTTTAATTCTCTGCTGTTCGCATCGGGCCTCCAATGCGGGTGAAATTCTACGGGCTGAAGAAATTTCAGCCGAATACGACGCCTCTTCATTCTGTCTGCTGATGTAGTCCTCGACAGAATCGCTCGCACCTCTGTTTGTTGCCACCCACTGGCCACCATCCGGATTACCCCCGGGGACACGCGGCTGATCGGGATCGTACTTTGTGCTCGGATTGAGCGACGACTGCCGGAGCATTTGTTCGAATGCTAATCCGGCCGCTTGGTATTTCAGACGTCTGATTTCTCTTTGAAGTATGGCGATGTTCGTCATGAGGCCTCCTCAGTCAAATTCCGAATATAGGATAATATTCCTTTTATCAATTATTATTTTCAAAACGAGTGATATTTGGCATCTAGATTGTCTCTTGACAAAATTCCTATAAATGATTATATTCCTATCATCTTCCTCGGCAAGGGGCGTCGACCGGTGACGCCAGTCTGACGGAGGAAGGTGCGGCGCCCGCGCGCGCAGGCTTCGTCGGCCGCGCTCCCGGGCTGCATCGGGGCTCCGCCCGGGACCATTACGGGTCCCCGCCAGGAGCTGGCTGACGATCCGCGCTGGAACGCGGAACGAAAGCGCGGAATCGCAAGTCGGCTATAGCCGACTTGCGCATTATTCGAATCCGATCTCGGGTAAACCCGAGATCAGGTGCAGCAGTGAAAACGCCGCGCGCAATCAAGCTTGCGCAGATTGCGTAAACTTATCTGCGCGGAGCGCCGCGAGGCGGCCGCATCGTGAAAGCGATGCGGCGACAGTAAAGGCTGATGCGCCGCGCGGCGCTCCGCCTCCCCTTCGCATCAGGCCGGAACGTCCGGCCCAGGGATGACGCACATCCGCATAGTGGGCAATATCCCACCAAATCCAGCGCCCTCATGCTAATGCTTACAGCCGCATCGGACCACCAGTGGGCGAACCTCTTTAAAATCCTTAATTCCTATATATTTTCTAATGGGATTTTGCCCACCTATTTGCCCACTGTTGGAATGGGCAGTTTTGTGGTTGACCCGGCCGGCCTTCCGGCGTTCGATTTCGTCACACACGAGATCGCCCGCAAAGGGCGGCCGGCTTCGAGGAAACACCAAGGGACAAGCGTGCGATGAACGCACAAGAGCTGCTTCAGGAAATCTCCGATTACTGCCGCCAGTCCGGCCTTGCCGAATCCACCTTCGGCCGCCGCGCGGTCAATGACGGCAAGCTGACCAGCCGGCTGCGCAATGGCGGGCGCATCACCACCGAGACGCTCGATCGCATCCGCACCTTCATGAACACGAACGCGGGTAAGGAAAGCATCCGTCCCATGGTCATTCAGCGCGCGCTGCCGCACGCCCCGCAATCCGACGCCGGCGCCCCCGTGCTGCGCCCGGTCGCCTCCACCGCCCCCGGCATGGACCCGCAGCGCAATTTCCGCTTCTTCGACAACCGGCAGAAATATCTCCTGTTCGTGAACACCTGCAGCGAGAAATGGGTGGTGGCGAACCGCGTCGCGCTCGAGCTCGCCAACATCCATCCGCGTCCGCCGGCGGTGCGCGTGTTCGATGCCGGCATGGGCGACGGCACCGTGCTCACGCGCGTGATGCGCGCCATGCATCACAAATATCCGAACATGCCGTTCTATATCTCGGGCAAGGAAATCAGCCTCGAGGACATCCGCCTCACGCTCGAGAAGATGCCCGACCGCTTCTTCGAGCATCCGGGCACCGTGCTCGTGCTCACCAACATGTATTACTCGGAAGCGCCGTGGCTCACCGTGAAGTCGCCGGCCGCCGCCGGCAGCCTCGTCTGGAACGAGGTCGCGCTCACCGGCAACACCGCGCACGATTTCGAGGAGCAGATCACCGGCCTGCAGGACTTCCTGTCCGAGAACTGGAAGGCCGGCGTCAGCGCCAAGACCGGCAACCCGATCTACGAGCGTCCGGTCGTGCTGGTGCTCTACCGGCAGGACCACAAGTTCATGCTCGATCCGGTCATCCCCAAGCGCGGCCAGGCGACGGCGGATTTCGATCTCGTCATCGCCTCGCAGCCCTACCGGCTGCGCGCCCCGGCCGAGTTCAAGGCCGGCAAGGTGATCGCGCCGCTGGCGCGCGCGCTCGGCCCCGGCGGACGGCTGATCGCGATCCATTCGCACGGCCGCGATCCGGGCACCGAGATCATCGAGAAGGTGTGGCCGGGCGACAACCCGTTCCAGCACGACCGCCACACCATCCTGCGCGAGGTCAAGCGGGCGCTCGGCCCGGCCGCGCGCGACCTCAACTTCAACACCTATGCCGACAACCGCTCGATCTTCCAGTACCAGATGCACACGCTGCCGAGCGAGGTCACCGGCTCGATCGGCACCTCGACCGCGCTCGCGGCCTGGAACGCGGCGATCTATGTGGCGCAGGTGGAGGACGACCGGCTCAACGAGGTGGTGAAGGACGGCCGCTATATCGACGCCACGCGCGAGGTGCTGCGCGAGCATAACGGGCTGTGGTTCAACGACGAGTCCTACGTGATTTCGAGGCGGCGCGAATGATCGTCACGGCGCCTGCCCTCGATCCCGCCGCCGCGTTGCCCGCCGAGAACGCCGTGCGTGCCCGCATCGCCGACTTCCTGTCCGGCTATTCGCTGGAGGCGACGCGGCCGAAGGCCGCCGACATCGCCGCGCTGAAGAACGCGGCCGCGCCCGGCACCGCGGTCTATCTGAGCGCGATTCCCACGCGCGCACCGGAGGAGGTGCTCGATCAGGCGGTCGCGGTGCGTACGGCGGGCTTTGAGCCGGTGCCGCATCTGGCGGCGCGCAATTTCGCTTCCGCCACGCAACTGTCGGCGCTGCTGGAAAAGTTAGCGGCGCAGGCGGGCGTCGTGCGCGTGCTGGTCATTGCCGGCGACCGCGACCGCGCCGCCGGTCCCTATGCCGGCGCGCTCGAGCTGATCGAGAGCGGCCTGCTCGCGCGACACGGCATCCGCACCGTCGGCATCGCCGGTCATCCCGAGGGCCATCCCCTGCTCGCGCCGGAGACGCTCGATCGCATGCTCGCGGCCAAGATCGACGCCGCCGAGCAGAGCGGCCTGTCGGTGGAGATCGTCACCCAGTTCTGCTTCAATGCCGCGGCGATCGTGCGCTGGATCGACCGCGTGCGCGACCTCGGCATCGAGCATCGCGTGCGCGTGGGCATGGCGGGGCCGACCAGCCTGACCACGCTTTTGCGCTATGCGGCGCGCTGCGGCGTGAAGGCCTCCGCCGCCGGCGCCGCCCGCCAGGCCGGGCTGATGAAGAACCTGTTCACCGTCAGCGCCCCGGACCCGATCGTGCGCGCGCTGGCGCAGACGCGCGAGGAGCGCCGGCTCGGCGACGTCAGCGGCCATTTCTTCTCGTTCGGCGGCGTGGACGCGACCGCGCGCTGGGTGGCGGCGGCCGCCGCCGGCCGCATCGCGCTCGACCGCGCGGGCGGTTTCACCGTCAACCAGGCTTGAGAGCGCGCGCCGCGGCTCCGCGGCGCAGCCGTTCAGTTCAGCTCGCGCCAGATGCCGAGCGCCTCCTGCGCCGGCCGGTCGGAAATCGAGAACAGCACGCTCTCGCCTTCGGTGCGGTGCGCATACGGCTTCCAGGTCGGCACCACGAACACGTCGCGCGGCCCCCAGTCGAGCGTCTCCTCGCCGATCCGGGTCGCACCCTTTCCTTCCAGGCACACGAAAATCGTGGCGTCGGTCGAGCGATAGCTCT
>Ga0226835_1000150_pt1 | contig 122510 bp, 100 predicted proteins | sample LAC_MetaG_1_FD_163627 | JGI IMG/M metagenome (GOLD analysis project Ga0226835, IMG submission 163627) | Anaerobic ammonium oxidizing microbial communities from anammox membrane bioreactor (MBR) in UC Berkley, California, United States -... | ecosystem: Engineered > Bioreactor > Anaerobic >... | reverse complement strand
CCCGGCGACAACGTGAACCTGATGGTGGAGCTGATCACGCCGGTGGCGCTGGAGCGCGGCTCGAACTTTGCCATCCGCGAAGGTGGCCTGACCGTCGGCGCCGGTGTCATCACCGAGATCCTCGACTGAGCGAGCGCTTGTCTGTGTGGAGACTGGCAAGTTGCACTGTGCAGGGCAGGATACAAGACAGTGGTTCCTGCCAGCCTCTCCCAGTTGACTTCTAACAGGTTAGGAAGCCTGAGGAAACCCTATGGCCAAGCAAAAAATCCGCATCCGGCTCAAAGCGTATGATCACCGCGTGCTCGATCAGTCCGCTCAGCGCATTGTCGTCACGGCTGAGCGCACCGGGGCGCGGGTGGTAGGCCCTGTGCCGCTGCCCACGCGCATCGAGCGTTTCACTGTCCGCCGTTCGCCGTTCATTGACAAGAACTCGCAGGAGCACTTCGAGATTCGGACGCACAAGCGGCTGATTGACGTGCTGGACCCAGACGCGAAGACCATTGACACGCTGATGCGGTTGAACCTGCCGGCTGGTGTGGATATCGAGATCAAAATCTAGGCAGCCGGCCCGGGCCGCGCGCCTGTGCGCTGGCGGCCTGGCAGACCAGGGGTCTTGCCAGTTGACACCGGTCGCCGATGGCAGCAGCCCTGGGGCCGAGCGCCAGGCTCGCTCGGCAACATGCGACAAGACAATGGTTGAGGCGACGAAGCAGGGATGATGGGCGAGGAGCGTCTTTCGCTCAGTCCCTTGGAGGCAGTGATGAAGGGCATCATTGGAAAAAAAGTGGGCATGACCCAAATCTTCGGCGATGACGGGCAGGCGATCCCGGTCACCGTCATCCAGGCTGGGCCGTGCTATGTGACTCAGATACGCTCTGAGGAGAAAGACGGCTATACCGCCGTGCAGCTTGGCTTCGACGAACTGCCGCCCAAGCGAAACGGGTCGTCGCGGCTGACTCAGCCCAAGCGCGGTCATCTGCAGCGCAACGGTATGGCCCTGCCCGACCTGCGCGTGCTGCGCGAATTCCGCGTCAAAGAGATCAGCGTGGAAGAAGGGCAAAAGCTGCTGGTCAGCGATGTCTTCGCGCCAGGCGAGCGGGTGGATGTGGTCGGCACGTCGAAGGGGCGCGGCTTCGCCGGGACGGTGAAGCGGCACGGCTTCAACCGCCAGCCGAAGACGCACGGCGCGTCCGACCGCGAGCGCGCGCCCGGCTCGATCGGCGCGACGAGCACGCCCGGTCGCGTCATGAAGGGGCTGCGCATGGCCGGCCGTATGGGGGGCGAGCGCGTCACCGCGCAGAATCTCGAAGTGGTCGTGGTGGATGCAGAAAAGAACATGCTCGCTGTGCGCGGGTCGGTCCCTGGCGCGCGGGGCGGCATCCTCTTGATCAAGCCGTCGCGCAAGCAGCGCTAGTAGGCATGAGCGCAGCAAGGAGTCATGAATCATGTTAGTACCAGTCCGTAATATGGCCGGCGACCAGGTAGGCACTGTCGAGCTGCCCGCCGACATCTTCGAGGTTGAGGTCAACATAGGCTTGATGCACCAGGCCTACGTGCGCCAGATGGCTAACGCCCGCCTGGGCACGCACAAGGCCAAGACGCGCGGCGAGATCAACCTGACGAAGTCCAAGTGGTATCGCCAGAAGGGCACGGGGCGCGCGCGCCACGGTGCCCGCTCGGCCCCCACCTTCGTCGGCGGCGGTGCAGCGCACGGGCCGCGCCCGCGCGACTACAGCAAGGCCATGCCGCGCAAGATGCGCCGCCAGGCGCTGCGCTCGGCGCTGTCGGCTCTGGCCGCTGACGATCAGATCGTCGTCGTGGACTCGCTGGCGACAGCCGCGCCCAAAACGCGCACCATGAGCGAAGCTCTGCGCGCCCTGGTGGGCGAGCAGAGCGCCCTGCTCTTGCTGGCCGACCGCAACGACCCCGTCGAGCGCAGCGTGCGCAACCTGAGCAATGCGCGCACCTTGCGCGCGTCTTATCTCAACGTGCGCGACCTGCTCTCGCACGACAAGGTCGTCATCCCTCAGGATGCGCTGGACGTGATCCAGGGCTTTCTGGGCGTGGCGGCGAAGCGCTAGGAGGAGCAGCACGATGAGCAAGCAACTGCATCTCTACGATGTCATCAAGCGCCCGGTGATCACGGAGAAGTCGCACGCGATGGCCGATGAGCAGCGCCAGTACGTCTTCGAGGTGGACCTGCGCGCCAACAAGATTCAGATCGCCGAGGCGGTCATGCGCCTTTTCAATGTGGACGTGCTCAAGGTGCACACGATGGTCATGCCGCGCAAGCGCGGGCTGCGCCTGCGCAGGGCTTATACGCGGCACCCCGCCTGGAAGAAGGCGATTGTCACGATCCCTGCCGACCAGTCGATCAGCCTGTTCGAGATGTAAGTGGATTGGCAGCGGCGGCGCTCAGATATCCGCACCTCACGGGGCTAATGAGCGCAGTCACTTGGAGATGATGAGGTAAACACATGCCGGTCAAGAAGTACAAGCCCACATCGCCCGGTCGCCGGGACATGACGGGCAGCACGTTCGAAGAGATCACGCGGACCAAGCCGTACCGCGGTCTGCTGCGCGAGCTGCGCAAACGCGCCGGTCGCAACAGCGGCGGGCGGGTCACCGTCCGCCATCGCGGCGGCGGGCACAAGCGGCGCTATCGCCTGATTGACTTCAAGCGCAACAAGCTGGATGTCCCGGCGCGCGTGGAGTCGATCGAATACGACCCGAACCGCTCGGCGCGCATCGCCCTGCTGCTCTATGCGGACGGCGAGCGGCGCTACGTCATCGCCCCGCTGGGGCTGCGCGTTGGCGACACCGTGACCAACGGGGCCAAAGCCGAGGTGCGCGTGGGCAATGCGCTGCCCATCCGCCTCATCCCGGTCGGCTCGCTGGTGCACAATGTCGAGCTGGAGCCTGGGCGTGGCGGCCAGTTGGCGCGCGCGGCGGGCACATCGGCGCAGTTGCTGGCCAAAGAGGGCATCTACGCCCAGCTTCGCCTGCCCAGCGGCGAAGTGCGCATGGTGCACGAGAACTGCATGGCGACCATCGGCCAGGTGGGCAACACCGAGCACGGCAACATCAAGCTGGGCAAGGCTGGTCGCAAGCGTTGGCTGGGCTGGCGGCCCACCGTGCGTGGCACGGCGATGGACCCCAACAGCCACCCGCACGGCGGTGGCGAGGGGCGCTCGCCCATTGGTATGTCGGGGCCGAAGACGCCCTGGGGCAAGCCGGCCATGGGCAAGAAAACCCGGCGCAACAAACGTACTGACAAGTTCATTGTCCGGCGTCGTGGCAAGCGTCGGCAGTAGGAGGCGGAGCTGATATGTCGCGTTCGCTCAAAAAGGGGCCGTTTGTAGACCCGAAACTGCTGCGCAAAGTCGAACTGATGCGGGAGCGCGGCGATAAGAAGGTGATCCGCACCTGGAGTCGTGCCTCGACCATCTTCCCGCAGATGGTGGGCTTCACCATTGCGGTCCACGACGGGCGTCGCCACGTGCCGATCTATGTCACCGAGAACATGGTCGGCCACAAGCTGGGCGAGTTCGCCCCGACGCGGACCTACCGGGGCCATCTGGCCGAGAAGAAGAAGAAGAAGTAGGTCGAGACGGGATAAGGAATTTACGCTATGGACGTTCGTGCAACTGCCCGCTACCTGCCGATCTCGGCGCAGAAAATGCGCCTGGTCTGTGACCAGGTGCGCGGTATGGATGCCGACCAGGCGCTGATCGTGCTGCGCTTCATGCCGCACAAAGGGGCCGGTCTGCTTTCCAAGCTGATCGAGTCGGCGATTGCTAACGCCGAACAGAACTTCGAGATGAATCGCCACGACCTGTATGTGACGCACCTGGCGGCCAATGAAGGGCCGCGCATGAGGCGGATGAAGGCTGGGGCGCGGGGCCGCTACAAGCCGCGCGTGAAGCGCTCGACCCACCTTGTTCTCGTGTTGACTGAGCGTCAAGAGGAGACAGCCTAGTTATGGGACGCAAAGTACACCCGGTCGGCTTCCGACTCAAGATCAACCGTGATTGGAGCGCCCGCTGGTTTGCCGAGGGCGACCGCTATCGCGCCCTGCTGCAAGAGGACTTCCAGATCCGCCAGTTCGTGGAGAAGGAAGCCGACCGCGCCGGCATCTCCGGGGTGGAGATCGAGCGTTACCCGAACCAGGTGCAGGTCACGTTGTTCACGGCCAAGCCCGGCATCGTCATCGGGCGCAAAGGCGAAAGCGTCAAGAAGCTGCGCCAGGGCCTGGAAGAGCTGACCGGCAAGAAGGTCAAGGTCGAGGTCGAGGAGATCGAGAAGCCCGATCTGGACGCCCGCCTGGTGGCTTTGAACATCGCCGGCCAGCTCGAGCGCCGTATCGGTCACAGCCGCGCCATGAAGCGCGCCATCGGCCAGGCCATGCGTCAGGGCGCCAAGGGCATCAAGATTCAGGTGAGTGGCCGCCTGGCCGGGGCCGAAATGGCCCGCCGCGAATGGCAGATGGAAGGTCAGGTGCCTCGCGCCACCCTGCGCTCGAACATTGACTACGCCACTGCCGAGGCGCTGACCACCTATGGGCGGATCGGCGTCAAGGTCTGGATCTACAAGGGCGAAGTCCTCGGCGAAGAAAAGCGCCAGGCCGAGCCGACCGATGTCTATGTGAGTCAATAGGCAGAGCGCCTGGACCGCTGCCGCTGGCTGGCGGTGGGGGGTTCTGACTTTCGAGGAGTAGACGAGCATGTTAATGCCAAAGCGGGTCAAACACCGCAAGCAGTTTCGAGGGCGGATGAAAGGCGTGGCCGGGCGCGGCAACACAGTCCGGTTTGGCGAGTACGGGTTGCAGGCGCTGGAGCCGGCCTGGATCACCAGCCGCCAGATCGAGGCTGTCCGCCGCACCATCATGCGCCACATCCGGCGGCGCGGGCGCGTGTACATTCGCATTTTCCCCGACAAGCCGGTGACCAAGCGCGCCGCAGAAAGCCGCATGGGGAAGGGGAAGGGGTCGGTGGATCATTGGGTCGCGGTGGTGCGCCCTGGGCGCATCATGTTCGAGATGGGCGGCACAGACGGCGAGACCGCGCTCGAAGCCCTGCGCCTGGCCGCCTACAAGCTGCCCATCGCCACCAAGGTTGTCCGCCGTACAGACCCGATCAGCGGTGAGGAGGTCTCGTAATGCGCCAATCAGCCGAAATCCGCAAAATGACCGACGCCGAGATCGCCAGGGCGCTCGATGATGCCAGGGAGGAGATGTTCAACCTGCATCTCCAGCGAGCATCCGGCCAGCTAGAGGACCATACGCGCATTCGCCAGCTCAAAAAAGGGATCGCGCGCCTGCTGACCATTCAGCACCAGCGCCAACTGGCGGCGGAGCTTGTCCAGCAGGAGGACACCGATGCCTAACAATCGTAAACGGCTGGAGGGCCGTGTGATCCGCAATTCGATGGACAAGACGGTTGTCGTGGAAGTCCAGCGGGTGCACCCCCACCGCCTCTACAAGAAAATCGTGCGCACCACCAAGAAGTTCATGGCGCACGACGAAAGCAATGCCATCCCGGTGGGCGCGTGGGTGCGCATCGTGGAAAGCCGCCCCATCAGCAAAAACAAGCGCTGGGCGGTGGAGACGGTGCTCGAAGCGCCAGGCCAGGCCGCCACGCTGCCAGCCACACTTGACGAGGCGGAAGAACAATGATCCAACACGAGTCACGTCTGAAGATTGCCGACAACACCGGCGCGCGCGAAATCCTGGTCATGCACATCACCGGCGGCTCGCGGCGCAAGACCGGCGCAGTGGGCGACATCGTGATCGGCACGGTCAAATCGGCAGCGCCGCAGGGCGCGGTCAAGAAGAGCGAGATCGTGCGCGCGGTCATCGTCCGCACGGCCAAAGAGTACCGCCGCAGCGACGGGTCGTACATCAAGTTCGACGACAACGCAGCGGTCATCCTGCAGGGCGAGACGAAAGATCCGCGCGGCACGCGCATCTTCGGCCCGGTCGCGCGCGAGCTGCGCGAAAAGGGCTTCATGAAGATCGTCTCGCTGGCACCAGAGACGCTCTAGCGCGGCTGTGGGCCAGCGCGAGATGGGAGTGAGACAAGAGCCATGCAACGGATCAAGAAGGGCGACACCGTCGAGGTGATCGCTGGCAAGGATAAGGGCGTGCGCGGCGCGGTGCTGCGCGTGATCCCCAAGAAAGACCGGGTGGTGATCGAGCGCGTCAACGTCGTCAAGAAACACCAGAAACCGGTCCAGGCCGGGCGCGGCCAGGTTCAGCCGGGCATCATCGAGTTTGAAGCGCCGATCCACCTCTCTAACGTGATGATCGTCTGCACCCAGTGCAGCGAGAAAACGCGGGTCGGCTATCGGGTGACGGAAGACGGCAGAAAAGTGCGCGTGTGCCGCAGGTGCGGCGCCGACATTGATTAGCCATCTCCGCCAAGTGAGGTCAGAGACTATGGCAAGCAATCGTCTGCTGGAACGTTATCGCACGGAGATCGTTCCGGCTCTGATGGAAGAGTTCAGCTATTCCAGCGTGATGCAGGTGCCCCGCCTGACCAAGCTCGTGGTCAACATCGGCGTCGGCGAAGCCCTGGATAACGCCAAAGCGCTCGACGGCGCGGTCGAAGACCTGCGCCTGATCACTGGCCAGCAGCCGGTCATCACCCACGCGCGGCGGAGTATTGCCGGGTTCAAGCTGCGTGAAGGGCGCGCCATCGGCGTCAAGGTGGACCTGCGCGGCGAGCGCATGTGGGCGCTGCTCGACCGCCTGATGAACGTCGCCCTGCCCCGCACGCGCGACTTCAGCGGCGTCAGCCCGGACTCGTTCGATGGGCGCGGCAACTACACCCTGGGCCTGCGCGAGCAGTTGCTCTTCCCGGAGATCGCCTACGACAAGATTGACAAGGTGCGCGGGCTGGAGATCACCATCGTGACCACCGCGCACAGCGACGAAGAGGGACGCCGCCTGCTCAAACTGCTGGGCATGCCGTTCCGCGAGCAGTAAGTCACGTTCAGAGCGTCAGGCCATTCTCGCTGGTGAGGAAGGAAGGTCTCGATGGCCAAGAGGTCTATGGTAGCGCGTGAGACACGGCGTAAGTACAAGGTGCGCGTGCGCAATCGCTGCCAGTACGTAGATCCCCATTCGGGGAAGGTGTGCGGTCGTCCGCGCGGCTATATGCGCCGTTTTGGGCTGTGCCGCATCCACTTCCGGGAGCTGGCGCTCGAAGGCCAGATTCCGGGCGTGGTCAAGTCTAGCTGGTAACTGACCGGAGCAAACCATGCTAAGCGATCCTATTGCTGATATGTTGACCCGGATTCGCAATGCCATCATGGCCGGGCACAGCACGGTGGCCATCCCACATTCCAAGACTAAGCTGGCCATTGCCCAGATTCTCAAGGATGAAGGATACGTCGCCGATGTGGGGGTGGAAGAGGGCACGCCCGCTTCGACCATCGTGATCACCCTCAAGTACTGGGGCAGCCGCCGCGAGCGCCGCCCCGTCATTAGCAATGTCAAGCGCGTGAGCAAGCCCGGTCGCCGGGTGTATGTGGGCAAGGACAACATCCCCTGGGTGCTCAGCGGGATGGGCATTTCGATCCTGACCACTCCGCGCGGCATCATGACCGGCCAGCAGGCGCGGCGGCAGGGCGTAGGTGGCGAGGTGCTGTGCTACGTCTGGTGAGGACGGGGCACAGCGCCGAAAACACGCCTAAACTGGGCCGTCGGGTGCCAGTAGAGGCTCTGGTCGAGGGAGTGGAAGGATCGCTTCTTCTCTTCGCCCAGAAGTTCTACGCCACACCCTGGCCCGGCCAACGTCCCTGGTGCTGCTTATCGTCAGCATGTTGAAGGAAGGATAGGAACCGTGTCACGTATTGGGAAGAAACCTATTCCGATCCCGGACAAGGTTCAGGTGACGATTGACGGAAGCCAGGTGACCGTCAAGGGTCCGAAGGGCGAACTGTCTCAGACGTTCCCCGCCGAGATGGTCATCAAGCAGGAGGACGGTCAGCTCGTGGTCGAGCGCCCGTCCGACCAGCGCCAGCATCGCGCCTTTCACGGCCTGACGCGCGCCCTGATCGCCAATATGGTGACAGGCGTCAGCGCCGGCTTCGAGCGCGTGCTGAACATTGAGGGTGTCGGGTATCACGCGGAGATGGACGGCCAGACCCTGGTGATGCACCTGGGCTACTCGCACCCCATCCCGGTCGAGCCCCCCCCTCATGTGGCCTTCGCCGTCGAAGAGCGTGGCCGAACCGTCCGCATCAGCGGAATAGACAAACAGGTGGTCGGCCAGATGGCGGCCAACATTCGCAAGCTGCGGCCCCCGGAGCCGTATATGGGCAAGGGCGTGCGCTATAGTGGTGAGCACGTCCGTCGCAAGGCTGGTAAAGCGGGTAAGGCCGGCTAGGCTGTAGTGCGTAGAGAGTGAATCCATGAGTGAGAAATCGCGTATCGCGCGCCGACGCCGTCATCGCCGTGTCCGCGCCAGAATCGCTGGCACGCCAGAGCGTCCGCGCCTGAATGTGTTCCGCAGCCTGGGCAACATCTACGCCCAGGTCATTGACGACGTGGCCGGCCAGACATTGGCCTCGGCCTCTACCATTGACCGCGAGCTTCGCGGCCAGCTTGAAGGAAAGTCCAAGACGGACGCCGCCAAGCTGGTCGGCGAGCTGGTCGCCCAACGCGCCCAGGCCGCTGGCATCAAGCAGGTCATCTTCGATCGCGGTGGCTACCGCTATCACGGTCGGGTCAGGGCACTGGCCGACGGCGCGCGCGCCGCTGGGTTAGAGTTCTAGGACGAGTGCACCCGGTCGCCAGGCAGGGCGCGCCCCCGTGCGCTGCCTGGCGCAGTGGGCTGACTTTTGGAGAGAATCATGGGAAGACGAGAACCACGACGCGAAGAGGAACGAGACGAACTCGACGAGCGCGTCATAGACATCAGCCGCGTCGCCAAAGTGGTGAAAGGTGGCCGTCGTTTTGCCTTCCGCTCAGTGGTGGTTGTCGGCGATAACAGGGGCCAGGTAGGCATCGGCGTCGGCAAGGCGCGCGGCGTGCCCGATGCGATCCGCAAGGCATCGGAGCGCGCGCGGCGCAACATGCACTCGGTGTCGCTGACGGGCACGACGATCCCGCACGAAGTGCTGGGCCGGCGCGGCGGCGCGAAGGTCTTTCTCAAGCCCGCCTCTCCTGGCACGGGCGTGATCGCGGGGGGGAGTGTGCGCGCGGTGCTGGAAGCAGCGGGCGTGCGCGACATCCTCAGCAAGAGCCAGGGCAGCGCCAACACGCTGAACGTGGCCTATGCCACCATCGAGGCCCTGGCCCAGCTCCGTGACAGCGCGACTCTGGCGGCCATGCGCGGCAAAGACCCGGCGCAGCTCCAGCCCTTCTGGAATCGCGGGAGGAAACCGAATGACTGACAAGAAGCTGCGCGTCACGCTGGTGCGCAGCCCCATCGGCTACAACAAGCGCCAGAAAGCCACCGTCAAGGCGCTGGGGCTGGGCCGCATGAACTCGACGGTGGTGCATGACGACACGCCGCCTATCCGGGGCATGATCAACAAGATCATCCACCTGGTTAAGGTCGAGGAGATCGAGGCATGAAGCTACACGACCTGCGCCCAGACAAAGGGGCCACCAAACCACGCAAGCGCGTGGGCCGGGGAATCAGCGCCGGCCAGGGCAAGACGGCGGGACGCGGTACCAAAGGCCAGGGTGCGCGCAGAGGCGGCGGCAAGGGCGCCTATTTCGAGGGTGGACAGCTTCCGCTCGTGCGGCGTCTGCCGTTCAAGCGCGGCTTCACCAACATCTTCCGCGTCGAATACCAGGAAGTGAACCTGGAATCGCTGGCGCGCGTCTTCAGTGATGGCGAGACCATCACCCCGCAAACCCTGGCGGCCAAGGGCCTGATCAAGAAGGCCGACGAGCCGGTGGTCATCCTGGGGGACGGCGACCTGAACGCCAGGCTGACGGTCAGCGCGCACCGCTTCTCGAAGAGCGCGCAAGAGAAGATCGAGGCCGCTGGCGGCTCGGTGCAGACCCTGGAGCTGCTGGTGAGCGGCGCGCGCGCAACCGTCAAAAAGCTGCGCAAGGACCAGCTCGACAGGCTGCGCGCCCAGCAGGAGTGATCAGCGCGTTCGCCTGGTGGTGGCAGGTCGGGTGCCCGGCACCCGCCTGCCCTGGTTCGGGCCACTGCATGGAGGGTGCAACTGGTTCTGGCGCGCGGAGCGGGTAGCTGGTAGCCGGTTTTTGGTCGCTGGTAGAATGGGCGTGCAGCAGCCCTGCCCATCATCAGTCGCCAACAACCAATCGCCAACACCCCACAGCCAACCACCCATTCGCGTCCAATCCGGTTTCTCCACTAGTTTAGCGGATAAGGAATAACACCATGATCGAGGCGCTACGGAATGCGTTCCGGCTGCCAGACCTGCGGCGGAAGATGCTCTATACGCTCTTCATTCTGATCATCTACCAGTTTGCCGCACATGTGACGGTGCCAGGGGTGCAGCGCGAGGCTCTAGATCAACTGTTTAGTGAGAACGAATCCGGATTCCTGAGCGTGCTCAACCTTCTGTCAGGAGGGGCCGTCTCCAATTTCAGCGTGATCGCCAACGGTGTGTATCCGTACATCACCGCCTCGATCATCCTGCAATTGCTGGTGCCCATCATCCCCCGCCTGGAAGCCATCGCCAAAGAGCCGGGCGGCAAGGAAAAGATCGAGCAGTATACCTACTACCTGGCCATCCCGATGGCGGCCCTGCAGTCCGTCGGCCAGATCAACATCTTCCAGAGCCAGATCAACCAGTCAGGCCTCAACGTGGACCTGATTGACGGGTTTGGCTTTGGGGCTGGCAGCAACCTGCTGACGACGCTCTCGGTCATCGTGACAATGACGGCAGGCACAATGTTCGCCATCTGGCTGGGCCAACTGATCACCGAGCAGGGCATCGGCAACGGTATCTCGATCATCATCTTCGCCGGCATCGTGGCTCGCGTGCCAGCCAGCCTTTACCAGTTGATGCAGGGTGAGGCCGCGGTGTTCAACCTGATCACGTTTGTGGTGCTCACGCTGGTGACGGTGGTGGTCATCGTGATCATCCAGGAAGGCACGCGGCGCATCCCGGTGCAGTATGGCAAGCGCGTGCGCGGGCGCAAGATGTACGGCGGCGGGGCCACCCACATCCCGCTAAAGGTCAACACGGCGGGCATGATCCCGCTCATCTTCGCCCAGTCCATCGTGACCTTCCCGGCCATCGTCGCCGGCTTCTTCAGCGGCGACCTGGCCACGCGCATCCAGAATACCTTTGGCAACCAGACCGGGTTTCTCTACTGGTTCATCTACTTCTGGCTGGTGGTAGGCTTCACCTTCTTCTACACCAACGTCATGATCCAGAACCAGAACCTGGCCGACAACCTGCAGAAGAACGGCGGCTTCATCCCCGGCATCCGGCCAGGGCGCCGCACGCAGGATTACATCAACCGCATCGTCAACCGCATCACGCTGGTGGGCGCGGTGTTCCTGGGGACGGTAGCCATCCTGCCCGGCCTGACGCAGTTGATCCAAAACCTGGTGCTCGACCCGGCAGTGGCGGCCAGCTCCGGCAACCCGGCGCTGGTCATCAGCAGCGCCGGGCTGATCATCGTCGTCGGCGTGGTCATTGACACAATGCGCCAGCTTGAGGCGCAACTGACCATGCGCAATTACAACGGGTTCATGCGCTAAGCGCGCAATGCTGCGCGGGGAGAAGCGCGCAGACCGCGCCCTCTTCCCGCGCAGAGCAGGATTAACACGATGCCCGTGACGCCCAAGACGCCGGAAGAGCTGGTCATCATGCGCGAGGCGGGGCGCATCAACGCCCTGGCTTTGCAGGCCATGCGCCAGGCTGTCCGGCCCGGCATCAGCACGTTAGAACTGGACGCGATCGCTGCTGAGGTGCTGCGCCAGCACGGTGCCCGGCCCGCTTTCCTGGGCTATCCACCGGGCGGCGAGCACCCCTTTCCAGCGACGATCACGGCCTCGATCAACGACGAGCTGGTGCACGGCATCCCGCGCGCAGACCGTCTCCTGCGCGAAGGCGACATCATCAGCCTGGACTGCGGGACGATCTTCAACGGGTTCGTGGGCGACTCGGCGATCACCGTCGGGGTTGGGATCATCTCGGCAGAGGCGCAGCGCCTGCTGGAAGTGACCGAGCAGGCGTTGTACGAGGGCATCGCAGCGGCGCTGGCCGGCAACACCACGCGCGACATCGCCCGCGCCGTGCAGCGCTTTGTCGAGCAGCATGGGTGCAGCGTGGTGCGCGACTACGCCGGGCACGGTGTGGGACGGGCCATGCACGAAGACCTGCACGTGCCCAACTGGTGGCCAAACGGGCGGCACAGCCGCTACTTCCGCAGCGAGATGCTGCGACCAGGGCACACTTTTGCCATCGAGCCGATGATCAGCGCGGGGCGCGCCCCGGTGCGCACGCTGGACGATCACTGGACGGTGGTGACGCAGGACGGGTCGCTGTGCGCGCACTTCGAGCACACGGTGGCCGTCGCACCTGCAGGCCCGCCGCTGATCCTGACGGCGCTCTAGCGCCGGGCGACGCGGGCGAAGGGGTGCACGAACAAGCTGTTGGAGTGGCTATCTGGCCGCTGGGGGGATAACCACGCTCACAACTTGTTCGTGGGCACCCAGGCGAAGTTAACCCTGTTCAAGGGCAGCGCTTTTCGCTAAAATAGCAGTTCCGTCTGGCGGCTGGCTGCCGCCAAAGAACGAGGAGATGACGGCTTTATGGCACGTATCGAGGGTGTGGATCTCCCGCGCAACAAGCGCGTCGAAGTCGCGCTCACCTATATCTACGGCATCGGCCCGACGCGCAGCAAACAGATTCTCGGCCAGACCGGTGTCAGCGCCGACACGCGCGTCAAAGACCTGACCGAGGACGAGGTTCAGCGCCTGCGCGAGAGCGTGGGCCAGTTCCGCGTCGAAGGCGAGCTGCGCCGCGAAGTCCAGCTCAACATCAAGCGGCTGATCGAGATCGGCAGCTATCGCGGCCTGCGTCACCGCCGCAGCCTGCCCGTGCGCGGCCAGCGGACCAAGACCAACGCGCGCACGCGGCGTGGCCCCAAAAAGACGGTTGCGGGACGTGGTCGTCGTCGTGGGGCCAAGAAGAAGTAGTCCTTGGGGCCTACCTGACTCGCCTGGGGCCGGCACGGCTTCCCGCTGTGCCGGGCTGCCTGAGCGCGACCTGGGCGGCCCACTGGGGCGGCTCACAGGTTGCGTGTGGCGGGGGAGCGCGACGTTCGCGAACCAAGTATCGAGGAGAATGTGAAGGACAATGGGACGTACTCGTAGGGGGCCACAGCGCGGGCCACGCAAGGTCAGAAAGAATATCCCATACGGCCAGGCGCACATCCAGGCGACGTTCAACAACACGATCGTCTCCATGAGCGATCAGCAGGGCAACGTCGTGGCCTGGGCCAGCGCCGGGACCGCCGGCTTCAAGGGCAGCCGCAAGAGCACGCCCTACGCGGCGCGCATGGTCGCTCAGCAGGCGTCGGAGAACGCCAAAGAGCACGGAATGCAGGAAGTGGATGTGTTCGTCAAGGGGCCTGGCCCTGGCCGCGAAGCGGCTATTCGCGCCATCCAGGCCAGCGGGTTGAAGGTGCGCTCGATCACCGATGTGACGCCCGTCCCCCACAATGGGGTGCGCCCCCCCAAGAAGCGGCGCGTATAGCCGTCAGAAGACGGCCTGTGACCAGTTTGAGACGAGTGGTGTAAACACACTTGTCCTAGTGTGGAGGAAGCCAGAACCCAATGGCACGTTATACCGGACCTGTTTGTAAGCTCTGCCGCCGCGAAGGGGAGAAACTCTTCCTGAAGGGCGCGCGCTGCATGTCGCCCAAGTGCTCGTTCGAGCGCCGCAGCTATGCCCCCGGCCAGCACGGGAAAGACGCCCAGTTTCGGCGCGGGCGCGGCTCGGACTACGCGCTGCAGCTTCGTGAGAAGCAGAAGGCGCGCCGGGTCTACGGCGTGCTGGAGCGCCAGTTCCGCCGCTACTTCGGCGAGGCGCTGCGCCGCCCCGGCCTGACCGGCTCGAATCTGCTGTCCATCCTCGAAAGCCGCCTGGACAACGTCATTTTCCGCATGGGCTGGGCCGATTCGCGCAGCCATGCCCGCCTGTTGGTCCAGCATGGACATTTCGTTGTCAACGGTCGCCGGACGAACATCCCGTCGTACCTGGTCGTCCCCGGTGACGCGATCGCTGTTCGCGATGGTAGCCGCGAGCGCGCCTATTTCAAAGAGCTGAAGTCCTACATGAGCGACCGTCCGGTTGCGCCGGAATGGCTGGAAGTGGACTCGGCGGCGATGAAAGGCACTGTGCTGCGCGTGCCGGAGCGTCGTGATATTGATCTCCCGCTGAACGAACAGCTCATTGTGGAATACTACTCGCGCTAGTCACTGAGCCGGTGACCGCAACGAGCAGAAGTCCCATCTAGAGGAGGGGACGTGGTTACGAACAACATGGTGCTGCCCAAGATCGAAGGGGACGCCGCTTCGCAAAAGTACGGGCGTTTCATCATCAGCCCGCTGGAGCAGGGATATGGCATCACGGTGGGCAACGCTCTGCGGCGCGTGCTGCTCTCCTCCCTGCCCGGCGCTGCGGTGACATCCATCCGGGTTTCGGGCGTCCACCACGAGTTCTCGGCAATTCCCGGCATCCGCGAGGATATGACCCAGTTCATCCTGCAGGTCAAGCAGCTTCGCCTCAAGCTGTTCGACACCGAGTCGGCGCGGCTGCGCCTGGAAATGCGCGGCGAGGGGACCGCTACGGCGGCGGACATCATCTGCCCGCCCGAAGTCGAGATCATCAACCCGGACTTGTATCTGTTCACGTCGGATGCTGAAGACACGCAGCTCGAGATTGAGTTCACCGTCCAGGCGGGCCGGGGCTTTTCGCCCTCTGAGGATCGCGGTCGCCTGCCGATCGGCGAGCTGCCGGTGGATGCGGTCTTCAGCCCCATCCGTCGCGTCAACTACGACACTGAGCGCGCGCGCGTCGGCCAGAAGACCAACTACGACAGGCTCATCCTCGAAATCTGGACCGATGGCACCATCCGCCCCGAAGAGGCCATGAGCCAGGCGGCGGAAATCCTGATGAAACACCTGATCATCATCGCCGGCGTCAGCGAAGAATCGCTGCTGCCAGCGGTTGAAGAGGAAATGACGCCCGATCCGAACGCCCTGCCGCCCGAAACGTATGAGACGCCCATCGAGACGCTCGACCTGAGCGTGCGCGTGTTCAACTCGCTCAAGCGCACGGGCATCACCAACGTGGGCGAAGTGCTGGAAATGCTCGACCGCGGGCCGGACGCCATGCTCGCCATCCGCAACTTCGGCGAGAAGTCGCTGGATGAGCTGATCACGCGGCTCAAGGAGAAAAACTACCTGCCCGAAGAGCACGACATCTTCGACGGCGGTTAACCACAGACGAGGAAGCTGGCCGACATGAGACACAAGGTAGCAGGCAAGAAGCTCAGCCGCAGCACAGGGCATCGCAACGCGCTGCGCCGCAACCTGATCAACGCCCTGTTCCGCCACGAGCGCATCAAGACGACCGATGCCAAGGCCCAGGCCATTCGCGCCGAGGCCGAGAAGCTGATCACCCTGGCCAAGCGCGGGCTGGCCCACCAGGACCCGGCGCGCGGTGTGCACGCCCGGCGTATCGTCTTTGCCCGCCTGCGCGACAAGGACAACGTTCACAAGCTGTTCGACGAGCTGGCCCCGCGCTACGCGGAGCGCCCCGGCGGTTACACGCGCACCTACAAGCTGGGGCTGCGTCATGGCGATGCGGCGCCGATGGTGCTGCTCGAGCTGGTGGATCGCGAGGAAGCCTAGCGATCGCGATGGCCCGCCCCGGTTCCCCGCCGCCGACCACGCGCTACCGGGCGGTGGTCGCCTATGACGGAACCCGCTACTTCGGGTTTCAGCGCCAGGCGGGGGACACGCCCACCGTGCAGGCCGCGCTCGAAGCGGCCATCGCGCAGGTGACCGGGCAGCGGGTGACGGTGAAGGCGGCGGGGCGCACCGATGCCGGCGTCCATGCGACCGGCCAGGTGATCGCCTTCGACGCCGCCTGGCGGCACGCTCCCGCCGACTTGTGGCGCGCGCTGAACGCCAGCCTGCCGGAAGATGTGGCGCTCAACGTGCTGGACGCAGCGCCGGGGAGCTTTCACCCGCGTTTTGATGCGCGCAGCCGGGTGTACGAGTACACGCTCTATGTCGCGCCGGTGCGCCAGCCCTTGCTGGATCGCTGGGCGTGGCAGGTGAAAGCCGGGCGACCACTTAACAACGAGAAGATGCAGCGCGCAGCAGACCTGCTGGTGGGGGTGCACGATTTCGCCACCTTCGGGCAGCCGCCCCAGGGCGAGAGCACCGTCCGCCAGGTTCTGCGCTCCGAGCTAGAGGCGCTGGCGACAACGCCGCCCGTCTTTCAGCTTGTGCGCTACCGCATCGAGGCGAACGCCTTTCTGTACCGCATGGTGCGCCGCATCGTGGGCGCGCTGGTGCGTGTGGGGAGCGGGGCGCTGGCGCTCGACGAGTTTGAACGGGCGCTGCGCGCCGCCGAGGGCGAATGGCCAAACCAGGCCGCCCCGGCACGGGGGCTGTGCCTGATCGCAGTGATTTATGACGATGGGCGGGGAGACGCCCGCTGGAGCAAAGTGGAACGATGAAGATCAAAACCTACACTCCCAGGCAGGATGACATCCAGCGCGAGTGGTTTGTGATTGATGCCAAAGACCAGACGTTAGGGCGTCTCGCCACCCAGGTCGCAGTGTTGCTGCGCGGCAAGCACAAGCCGATTTTCGCGCCCCACATGGACGTGGGCGACTTCGTGATCATTGTCAACGCCGACAAGATTCGCGTCACCGGCGACAAGCTCGACCAGAAAGTGTATTACCGCCACTCCGGTTATCCGGGCGGGATTAAGTCGCGCACGCTGCGCGAACAACTGGATCGCTATCCGGATCGCGTCATCCGCACGGCGGTGCGCGGGATGCTGCCCAAGAACAGCCTGGGCCGCGCCATGATCAAAAAGCTGAAGATTTACGCCGGAGACAAGCACCCGCACCAGGCGCAGCAGCCCAAGGCGTACGAGCTGAAGCACTAAGAGGACACAGTGACCATGACGACACAGTATTATGAGGGGATCGGGCGGCGCAAGACTTCGACGGCGCGCGTGCGCATCTGGACGGGTGGCAACGGCTCGGTCATCATCAATGACCGGCCCGGCGAAGAATTCCTGCCGCGCGAGGGCGATCTGGTGATTGCCCTGGAACCGCTGCGCGCCGTCGGCCAGGAACGCGCCTATAACGTGACGGTCAGGGTCAACGGCGGCGGCATCAGTGGCCAGCGCGACGCGATCCGCCTGGGGCTGGCCCGCGCACTGCTCAAGGTTGAGCCGGAATGGCGCGCCATTTTGCGCGAGGGCGAGCACCTGTCGCGCGACCCGCGCATCAAAGAGCGCAAAAAGCCCGGTCTCAAGCGCGCGCGCAAGGCCCCGACCTACACCAAGCGCTAGTCTTACGCCGGGGCTTGCCCCTGATAGCGGTGATAGAGCAGGCAAATTCCCTGAGCGCAGATGCGGGGATTTTGCCTGTTTTTCATTCGTCTGCGTGCCGCTCTATTCTGGCCGGAAGGATCTGCCATGTCGCTCCATGCTCTGTGGCTCCGCGCCGCGCCCGCGTTCGTCGCGCTGGGCTTCGCCGGCGCGGACGGGGTGCAGGTTTTCAGCGCCGAGGCGCTGGCCGGGCTGCACCACCCCCCGCTCAACCCGGACATCCCGGCGCTGATCGTCACGGGCACAGCCCCCGATCAGGCGGCGCTGTGCCGCGCCCTGGGCAACCAGTACCCGGACGACCATCCGCTCCAGGTGGTGCGCCCGGACGCGGCGCTGGAGACGGTGTCATTGGCGGCGCTGCCGGAGGTGGCGGGCGCGTGGCTGGCGCTGGGCGTGCCGCCGCTGCCCCGCCCCGGCAGCTTCGAGCGCTTCCAGGAAGTGATCGCCCACCTGCGCGCGCCGGAGGGCTGCCCCTGGGATCGCAAACAGACGCACCGCTCGCTGCGCCCCTACCTGCTCGAAGAAACATACGAAGTGCTCGACGCGCTCGACGCCGGTGACGTGGACGCGCTGCGCGAGGAACTGGGCGATCTGCTGCTGCAAATCGTCCTGCACAGCCAGGTGGCTGTGGACGCCGGCGAGTTCCGCATGGGCGATGTGCTCGCGCACATCATCGAGAAGATCATCCGCCGTCACCCGCACGTGTGGGGCAGCGTGGACGTGAGCGACGATCAGGAAGTCAAGGTCAACTGGGACCGACTCAAGCAGGCGGAGAAGACCGAGAGAGCGGAGAATGGCGCGCCCGCCTCGCGGCTGGACGGCGTGGCGAAGGCGCTGCCGGCGCTGACGCAGGCCTACAGCTACCAGGATCGCGCGGCGCGCGTCAAGTTCGACTGGGACACCATCGCCCCGGTGATCGCCAAAGTGCACGAGGAGATCGAGGAGCTGGGCGCGGCGCAGACCGCCGCCGAGCGCGAAGCCGAGACCGGCGACCTGCTCTTCGCCGTCGTCAACTGGGCGCGCTGGCTGGGGGTGGACCCGGAATCGGCGCTGCGGGCGACCAACGCCCGCTTCTATCGGCGCTTCGCCTTCATCGAGCAGCAGGCTGCCGCGCAGAACCGCCCGCTTGACGACCTGTCGTTCGCGGAGATGGATGCGCTGTGGGAAGCGGCCAAAGACAGTGGGCTGTAAACTGTGGGGCAGCCAGGCAAATGAAAACTCCTGGCTTGCTCACAAGCCAGGAGTCTGTCGGGGCGCCCGGATTTGAACCGGGGACCTCACCGACCCGAACGGTGCGCGCTAGCCAGGCTGCGCTACGCCCCGAGGCACGATTAGTGTACCTTAGGCGGTATGGCTTGACAAGGGCCAAGTTGGGCGAGGCAATCGCATCAAAGCTCGATGCGCAGGGCAGTGACCTCACCCCCAGCCTCGCGCCGCGCGGGGGTGAGGTAAACCAGGGCGCTGCCCTGCTGCACCCCCGCCCGACAGGTCTTGCTCGTATCCGCCAGATTTGCCGCGTTGCGCGGCTGAGCACACAGGACAAACGCATGGCACAGCAGCAATCTCCCCATAAACCCAAAACGCTGACCGATTACGTGCGCTACCTGACCGGCGGCCTGACCTCGGCGGTGGGCCGCTGGCTGCACGCGCGCGGCGTTCACCCGGACGCGATCACCTTCGTCGGGCTGATCATCGTGGTCGTCGCCGCCTACGTGGCCGCGCAGGGCGAGTTCTTCTGGGCGGCGATCATCATCATCGCCGGCGCCCCGCTCGATGCGGTGGATGGCGCAGTGGCCCGCGCGATGGGCCGCACGGACCGGTTCGGCGCGCTGTGGGACTCCACGCTGGATCGTTACGCGGACGGCTTTCTGTTCATGGGCATCGCCTATTATTACAGCACGCAGGGCAACCAGACCGCCGTCCTGCTGGCCATGCTGGCCCTGATCGGCACGCAGTTGGTCAGCTACGTCCGCGCGCGGGCCGAGGGCATTGACGTGGACTGCAAGGTCGGGCTGTTCACGCGCATGGAGCGCATGTTCGTCATCCTGGCCATGCTGCTGACCGGCTACGTCATCGCCGGGTTGTGGGTGCTGGCCATCGGCACCAACCTCACTGTAGTGCAGCGTGTGTGGCACGTCTACCGCGAGATCCAACGGCGCAAACGGGGGCCAGCCGCATGACCGTTCATCGGCGTGGGCTGGAGATCGGCCCCTTCAACCTGTTCGGCCTGGAGATCAACCCGACCTTTCACTGGTACGGGCTGATCATCGTGACCGGCATTCTGGCGGCGGCCTGGCTCGTCACCTGGATGGCTCGCCGCGAGAAGGGCAAAGACCCCGATCACGTGTGGAACGGGCTGATCTGGGTGGTGACCCTGGCCGTGATCTTCGCCCGGCTGTGGCATGTGCTCTTCCCTTCGGTGTCGTCGGTGGAGGCCGGGCGCACCGCGCGGTGGTACCTCACCCACCCCTTCGACCTGCACGATGGCCCGTTCATCATCTGGAGCGGCGGGCTGTCCATCTTCGGGGCGGTGCTGGGCGGGGCGCTGGGCCTCGCGCTCTACGCGCGCAAACGCCGGCTCGACCTGCTCGGCTGGCTGGACATGGCGGCCATCTCCGTGCCGCTGGGCCAGGCCATCGGGCGCTGGGGCAACTTCGTCAACGAGGAGCTGTACGGCAAGCCGACCGACCTGCCCTGGGGCCTGCATATCAGCAACCCGCCCGCCGAATACGCCGGGGAGACGCACTTCCACCCGCTGTTCCTCTACGAGTCGCTGTGGAACCTGGCGTCGGTCGCCGTGCTGCTCTTCATCTGGCTGCGCTGGCGCGACCGGTTGAAGAAGGGCGACTTCGTGCTGCTCTACGCCATTTCCTACGGGACGGTGCGCTTCCTGCTGGAGTTCCTGCGCATCGAGGTCACGCTATCTGGCGGGGTGAACGTGTCGCAGGCCTTCAGCCTGGGCGCGGCGATTCTGGCCGCGCTGCTGCTGATCGTCCGCCACCGGCGCACGCTGTGGGGCCGGTGGCGCGCCGCGATGTGAGGTCCCGTAGGGGCGTGTTGTCATACGCCCCCGCCCAGGGCACAGCAGAGCAGCGCCCCTGCCTGACAGGTTTTGCCTGCACCCGCGGCAGCGCTTGACAGGGCGGCTTTCGTCCGTACAATAGGGGACGTCGGGGCGGGCGCGCACATGCCGGGCGCTCACTCCGTCACCGTCGTCCGAGTGGAAAGGTCCTTGATGATCGAGGCGTTCGCCGCACGCTAAGCCCGCTCCGGGAACGGCTCTGTGCCCTGCCCGCGAACGTGTGCGTTCGCACGCCTGTGACGCCTGCTGACTGACGCCTGCCGGGTCTGATGACTGAACGCCTTCGCGCGCCGCACGGGGATGCTCCCGGCGGCGCGTTGTCGTTGGAATCGCCGTCATCACCCGCACCGCCCGTCGTAATGACCCGAAGGACCTGGCCATGCTTTCAGTCTCCAATCTCTCCAAGCGTTTTCCCGGTGCAGAGGCATTCCTCTTCACCGGAGTCTCGTTCACCGTCAATGGCGGCGAGCGCGTGGGGCTGATCGGCCCCAACGGGTGCGGCAAGACGACTCTGCTGCGCATCATCATCGGCGAGATCGCCGCCGACAGCGGGAGCGTGCAGCGCACTCCGCCCGGCTTGCGCGTGGGGTATCTGGCGCAGGGGCTGCCCGCGCCGGATGAGATGCCGCTGCGCGATGCCCTGTTCTCGCGCGCCGCCGAGCTGCGCGCCGCCGAAACCGAGGTCGAGCGGCTGGCGGCGGCCCTGGTGAATGCTGGGGACGACCTGAAGACCCTCGCCCCCGCGTATGACGCGGCCCTGGCCCGGCTGGAACACTTCAGCCGCGACTACGATCCCGGCACGGTGGAGCGCGTGCTGGCCGGGCTGGACCTGGCTGGGCTGCCGCTCGACGCGCCGGTGGGGACGCTTTCCGGCGGGCAGAAGACGCGGCTCGGCCTGGCTGCCCTGCTGCTCGATGACCCGCAGCTTCTGATCCTCGACGAGCCGACCAACCATCTCGACGTGACAGCGCTGGCCTGGCTGGAAGGCTGGCTGTGTGGCTTCTCCGGCGGGGCGCTGATCGTCTCGCACGACCGCACTTTCCTCGACGAGACGGTGACGCGGCTGGTGGCTCTGGACGATCAGACGGGCACGGCGCGCGTCTTCGAGGGCAGCTACAGCGCCTATGCGGCGGCGGTACGCTCCGAGCTGGACAGGCAGTGGGCGCAGTGGCGCGACCAGCAGGTGGAGATCATTCGCTTGCAGGCGGATATGCGCCAGACGATGGCCCGCGCCGTGCGCAAGGAGAACGCGACCCACAACGACCAGCAGCGGCGCTACGCCAAGAAAGTTGCCCACAAGGCGAAGGCCAAAGAGACCCGCCTGCGCCGCTACCTGGAGTCCGCTGAGCGAGTAGAGAAGCCGCGCCCCCGCTGGGGTCTCAAGCTCGACTTCGGCGATCTGCCGCCGACCGGCCAGGATGTGATCTTTCTCGACGACCTGACCGCCGGCTATGACCCGCGCGCTCCCTTGCTGCGCGACCTGACGCTGACCGTGCGCGCCGGGGAGCGGGTGGCCGTGCTGGGGCCGAACGGTCACGGCAAGAGCACACTGCTCAAGACGATTGTCGGGGCGCTGCCGCCACTGGCCGGTCGAGTCCGGCTGGGGGCCAGCGTGCGCCTGGGCTACCTGGCCCAGCAGCAGGAGATTCTCGCCCCCGGCAGCAGCGCCCTGGCGGTGATCCAGGCCGAGACACCGCTCGGCCACACCGAGGCGCGCTCGTTCCTGCATTATTTTCTCTTCAGCGGGGATGACGTGTTCACGCCCGTCGCCGACCTCAGCTTCGGCGAGCGGGCGCGGCTGATGCTGGCCGTGCTGGTGGCGCGCGGCGCGAATCTGCTCGTGCTCGACGAGCCGATCAACCACCTGGACGTGCCCTCGCGCGAGAAGTTCGAGGAGGCGCTGGGGGCGTTCCAGGGGAGCGTGCTGGCCGTGGTGCACGACCGCTACTTCGTGGATCGCTTCGCCACGACCGTATGGACTATCGCGGAGGGCGCGCTGCGCACGGACATCCGCGTGCCGCTGCTGGGGTGAGAGTGCGAAAGGTTGTGCAGTTGAATCGGGGGAGAGCCGGGCGGCCCCTCTCCGCGCATTGGATTCGGAGAGGGAAGAGAGCGTGGCAGCAGCGCATCGGCTAGCCCAGTATAATCATGACGGCTGAGGGCAGATGTTCACCGGAAGAAAAGCGCCGTGCGGAAAACCTCAGACGGTGATGATTGATCGCGAGCCTCGATTTCAAAGCCCAGTTCATTGTTGCACGCAAGGTTGAGCGTGTTTTTCGATCCAATTTCGCAGCTAAAGAAGACCTGTTTTACGATTTCTTGGTAGACCGTTTATTCGAGCGCGTGCTTCATCGTTTTTCGTGCAATCACATCTATTTCGCTAAGCGGGGTTCACGAGACCGGCAAGTTCCAATAGACTGGTATGATACGGCCAACTATCCCTACAACTGGTATAATCGGAGAAATCCTTTTGACGTAAAGAAAATCAGCCCTTTGTAGCCAGGCTCGGTCATCGAGCGCACGGCATGGAGCCGACTTTCGCCTACAAAGGACTGACTTTCACTGGCAACCTGGTTATAGCATTACTTCGCGCCGGGAGTCTACTCCAGACTCCACCCCTCCAACAGCCTGACGATCTCCGCCACGAACCAGTCTGCTGCTGCGCCGTCCAGGGTGCGGTGATCGAAGGTGAACGACAGGTAAACCATCGGGCGCACCGCCAGCGCGTCGCCCTGATCCTCCAGCACGACAACGCGCTTCTTGATCGCGCCCACGCCGAGGATGCCGGTCTGTGGCTGGTTGATGATCGGGGTGGCGAACAGGCTGCCGGAGACACCATGATTGGTGAGAGTGAACGTCCCGCCCTGCACATCGTCCGGCGACAGCTTCCCGGCGCGGGCGCGGGCTGCCAGGTCGTTGGCCTGCCGCGCGATGCCGGCCAGCGACAGCTCGTCGGCCCGCCGGATGACTGGCACGATCAGCCCTTCGTCGAGCGCGACGGCCATGCCAATGTTGACCTCCGGCTTGAGCAGCAGGCCGTCTTCGCGCCACTCGCTGTTGACGGCAGGGTGACGGCGCAATGCCTGCGCGGTCGCCGCCACGAAATAGGCGGTGAAAGTCAGGTTGGTGCCACGCCGGGCGAAGTCGTCTTTGTGCGCGGCGCGGTGCGCCACCACCGCGCCCATGTCCGCCTCGAACACGGTGGTAACGTGTGGCGCAGTGTGCAGCTTGCTGCGCACCATGTGCTCGGCGATGCGGCGGCGCATGGGGCTGTGCGGGATCAGGTCGCCGGGCGCGCCTGGCGCAGGGGGCGCTTTGTGCGCGTGGTCGGGCGGAGGTGTGGGGGCCGGAGCTTCTGTCGGTATCTTGAATAACTCACCACTGCCCGGTTGCTCCCAGGGCGGAAGCTCTGGCGTTGGCTGTTCCGCCGCAGAGCTGCGCTCCAGGTAAGCCAGGAGGTCGCGCTTGGTGACGCGCCCGCCGTGTCCCGTCCCCTGTATCCGGCTCACGTCAATGGCGTGCTGGGCGGCCATGCGCGCCACAACCGGCGTGACGTGCGAGCGGGCAGCAGGTCGGGCTTCTGGCGCAGGGGGCGCTTCCGGCGGCGAGGTAGTGGCTTCCGGCGCGGCATGGCCGAAGGCGACAACTGCCTCCGCTTCAACCACGTCTGGCACGGCTTCGTCCGGCTGGCCGATCAACGCCAGGACGGTGCCCGTCGGGACGGTCAGCCCTTCGCCGACGTAAATCTTGAGCAGCGTGCCGCTGGTTGACGCGGTGACCTCGGACGTGACCTTATCTGTCTCGACCTCGACAATCGGCTCGTACTCGCTGACAGGATCGCCTTCGCGCTTGAGCCATTGGCCAACGGTGCCCTCGACCACGCTCTCGCCCATCTGGGGCATGATGACTTTAGTGGGCATCGGTGTTTCCTCTGCAAGTGTAGGGTTTTCAGTTTTCAGTCTTCGGTTTTCGGTTATCAGAAGGCAGTGGTCATTGCTGAGCAGCGAAGACTATTAACCGACAACTGATAACTGGCGCTGATAACCGACAACAAACGGCTCAGTATTCTGCCAGCTCGCGGATCGCGCCGGCGATCTTCTCCGGGCTGGGCATAAAGAAGTCCTGCATGGTATGGGCGAAGGGCACGCCTGGCACGTCCAGCCCGGCCAGCCGGCGGATCGGCCCGTCCATGTACTCAAACGCCTCGTCGCTGAGGATGGCGGCGATTTCCGCGCCATAGCCCAGGAACTTGTTGTCCTCGTAGACAACCAGCGCCTTGCCCGTCTTCTTGAACGAGGCGATCACCGTCTCCTTGTCGAGCGGGACGAGCGTGCGCAGGTCTACGACCTCCGCCTCAATGCCGTCCTGCTCGGCGACGGTCTGCGCGGCCTGCTGGGCGTAGTAGTGCATCATGCCGTAGGCGTACACGGTCACGTCGCGGCCCTGCCGCGTGACCTGGGCCGGGCCGATGGGCACCGTATACTCCTCGGCAGGCACCTCGCCCCGGATCAGGCGATAGCCCTTCTTTGGCTCGAAGAACAGCACCGGGTTCGGATCGCGCACGGCGGACTTGAGCAGGCCCTTTGCGTCGTAGGGCGTGCTGGGGATGACCACCTTCAGCCCCGGCGCGTGGGCGAAATACGCCTCGACGCTCTGCGAGTGGTACAGCCCGCCACCGATGCCGCCGCCATACGGCGCGCGGATGACCAGCGGCACGTGCCAGTCGCCATTGGTGCGATAATAAACCAGCGCCGCCTCGTTGACGATCTGATTGAACGCCGGGAAGATGTAGTCGGCGAACTGTATTTCGCAGATGGGGCGCATCCCCACCAGCGCCGCGCCGATGCCGACGGCGATGATGCTTAGCTCGGCCAGCGGTGAGTCGATCACGCGGTGGGGGCCGTACTTGTCGTACAGGCCGACCGTCGCGCGGAAGACGCCCCCGCGCGGCCCCACGTCTTCGCCGGTGATGAACACCGTCTTGTCGCGCGCCAGCTCCTCGTCCATTGCCTGGCGCACCGCTTCGATCAGCGTGAGTTCGGGCATAGGGTTTCTCCAATTCGGATCGCGGATTGCGAATGGCGAAATCCGCAATCTCTTTCCGCGCGCGGGGAGGGGGGCAGGCTGCCATGAAGTCCCCTTTCCACTGCGCGGGGAGGCGACTTAGGGGCAGGGCTAATATCGCACACCATCACTTTGCCCATCTCAACGATTCGCACCTCCTATCCGCCCTCTCCCCGCGTGTGGAGAGAGGCTCTCCAATCCGCAATCCGCAACCGCTCTGTGTGGCAAGGTCTGTGGCTGGCTCATCCCTTGAATACCGGTCCCAACGCCGCTTCGGGCGGCGGGTAGGGGACAGCCTGGGCGAACGCCTGCGCCTCGTCCACTTCCTGACGGACGCGCCTTTCGATCTCGTCGAGCGCCTCGTCGTCCAGCAGCCCGCGCTCGCGCAGGTACGCCCCAAAGCGCGCGATGGGGTCGCGCTGCTTCCACGCTTCAACCTCGTCGCGCGAGCGATAGCTGCGGTCGTCGTCGTCGGACGAGTGCGGCACGAGGCGGTAGGTCTTGGCTTCGACCAGGGTCGCGCCGCCGCCGTCCCGCGCTCGCTGGATGGCCTCTTTCATCACGCGGTACGAGGCCAGCACGTCATTGCCGTCCACGACCGCCCCGGCAATGCCGAACATCGGCGCGCGGTCGGCCACGTGGGGGACGGCCATCTGCAAATGCTGCGGCACGGAAATGGCGTAGACGTTATTCTGCACCAGGCAGACCAGCGGCAGCCTGTGCACGCCTGCCCAGTTCAGCCCCTCATAGAAATCGCCCTCGCTGGTCGCACCTTCGCCCAGGGTGACCACTGTCACGCGGTCTTCGCCGCGCAGCTTGCAGGCCAATGCTGCGCCCGCCGCCTGGGGTACCTGCGTGGCGACCGGGCTGGACGAGGAGAGCATCCCCAGCGCCCGGCTGCTGAAGTGCGAGGGCATCTGCCGCGCGCCGCTGGTCGGCTCGCCCTCCTTGCCAAAGGCGGCCAGGTAGAACTCGCGCGGGGTATAGCCCAGCGCAAAGGCGAACGCCACGTCGCGGTAGTACAGGCTGGCGTAGTCATGACCGCGCCGCATGGCGTAGGCCGCGCCGACCTGAATCCCCTCCTGGCCGATGCCGGAGATGTGAAAGGCGATCTTGCCCTGGCGGTGCAGCGCCCAGAGCCGCTCGTCGGCGCGGCGGGCGCGCACCATCTGCCAGTGCATCTCCAGTAACGTTTCTGAGGACAGGTCTACGGCGGTGTCATCAAGGGTGTGAACGGTGAGAGCTTCAGTAGCCATACAGTGCTCCTAACAAGGGGCGCGCAACACGCGGGGCGAGGAAGTCCGCACCAGGGCTAACATCCGGTCAACGCGCCTGATTTTTGAAGATATTATAAACAAAATAAACCGAAACCACGACTGGGGTGGCGATTGCCGATTGCGGATTGCGGATTGCGATTTGGCAGACTCGCTCTCCCCGCGCGCTTCAGGGGTGGGCAGCAGCCTGGGGAGCATGAAGATAGCGCCCGGTTAACCGCCTAGAGCGTGTTATGAACTCTATGCGCTCGGCGCGGTGGGCAGCGCGTAACACTCTGTGCGGCGCATGACCCTACCCTGTGGCCCCTCCCCGCCGGCGGGTGCGTGCAAAACCTGTCAGGGTGGGGCACTGCTCTGCCAGGCCCCCCTTGACCTCACCCCCGCCCGGCGCCGATGCGCTTCGCGGGGGGGAGGTCAAGGCCCGGCGCGCCGCTCAGTCGCCGGTCTCCGGCGCGACAGCCTGGGTAACGCGGCGGGGCGCGGCCCTGGGCACGCCGCCCGGCCACCACGTCCAGCGACCAAAGAGGGCGGCCAGTGCCGGGTCGAGCACTGTGCGCACCACAAACGTGTCAATCAGCACGCCAACCGCCACCGCAAAGCCGATCTCCAGCAGCCCGGCCACCTCGCCGGTCAGCAGCGCGGCGAACGTGCCGGAGAGAATAATCCCTGCCGAGGTGATGATCGCCCCGGTGGTGGCGACGGCGACGTGCACGCCTTCGCGCAGCCCGTGATAGCCAACTTCCTCTTTGATGCGCCCGAAGAGGAAGATGCTGTAGTCAATGCCCAGCGCCACCAGGAAGACGAAGGAGAAGAACGGCACGTACCAGGTCAGCCCGGCCACGCCGAGCAGCGTCTTGAAAACCAGGTTGGTCAGCCCCAGGGTGAAGGTGAACGACAGCACGACGGTGCCGATCAGGTAGAGCGGGGCGATCAGGCTGCGCAGCATGAGCAGCAGCACGATGAAAATGCCCAGCAGCACAAAACCGATCGCGCGCAGCAGGTCGCGGTTCATCGTGTCGCGGATGTCGGCGTTGACCGCCGGGCCGCCGCTGAGCACGGCCTCGCCGCCGTCCTGATAGCTCGCCAGCACGTGGCGAATCTCGCCCACGGTGTCCAGCGCGGTGTCGCTGCTCGGCGAGACGGCAAGGATGATATCCAGCTTAAAGGCAGTGTTCTCCGCCGCCAGATAGGTCGCCGCAAGCTGCCCGGCCAGCGCCGGGTCCAGCCCGTCGCCGCTCGCCGGCAGATCCGCCAGCAGATCGATCAGTGCGGTCGGCATCAGGTATGGCTCGTCCACCGTCTCGAAGCGCGCCGCCAGCCCTTCGGCAGCAGCGACCAGGTCGTCCTGGCGGGTGAGAAGCTGGAGCGGGCTGGCGAGCAGATCGCGGAGGGCAGCCAGGTTCGGATCGTCGGCCACCTCCGGGAAACGCTCGGCCAGCAGGTCGGCATAGCTCCGCATCCCGGCCAGCGCCGTGCCGATCTGGGCGGGGGTCAGCGCGCTTAGCTGCCCGGCATCGCCGATCATGCCCAGGGCCAGGCGAAGCTGCGCGCTGACGTGCAGCACGTCGTGCAGCTCAGCGTACCCCTGGCCGAGCGGGTCATCCAGGCCGCGCACGTCGAGGATACCGTCGAGCGCCGCGATCTCGTCGCTGAGACGCACGATGTCGGCAGCAAGGCGGTCGGGATCGCGTCCGGTTACGAGGGCTGTCAGCGGCATGGTGTTGCCCGCGCCCAGGCTGTCCTGCAGCAGCAGAAACCCGGTGACGAGCGGCTTGTCATCCGGCAGATCGTCGAGCAGATCGTAGGTCACGCCCTGGTTCAGGCCGTAGACCGACAGCGGGATCATGAGGGTGACGATGACCAGGATAATCACCAGTGGGCGCGTGCTGACCCATTTTGAGGTCATGGCATACAGCCGCCCCTGGCCGCGATGTGTGGCCTGCCCCGGCCAGAACGCCCGGTCGCCGAGCGTCGCCAGCAGCGCCGGGACGAGCGTCAGCCCGGCCAGCAGCGACATGACAATGCCCAGCGCCAGCGCCGGGCCGGTCGTGTTGAAGATGCCCATCTCAGCGAAGGCCATCGCCATGAAGCCGACGAAGATCGTGCCGGCGCTGCTGGTGATCGTTTCGCCGACGCGGTGCACCGTGTGGGCAGTGGCCGCCTCGATACCGGGATGATCAGCCATCTCCTCGCGAAAGCGGCTGATCAGGAAGAGGCAGTAGTCGGTGCCCGCGCCGTACATCACAGTGATCAGCAGGACGTTGACATAGGTGGTGATCGTCAGGTGATTCGCGCCCAGCCAGGCGACAATACCGCGTGTGATCAGAAAGGCCAGCGTCACCGCCGACAGCGGAACGAGCGGGCTGACCGGCGAGCGATAGACCGCCAGCAGGATGAAGATCACCAGCAGCACCGTCACCCAGATGGCGCGATCGGCACTGGCGACCACCGACTCGCTGGTGCCCTGGATGAGCGGGCTGACCCCGGTCTGGTAGGCATACACTGCGGGCGGACGATTCGCCTCCAGCCAGGAGTCAATCGCCTGCATGGCCGCAATAGCAGGCGGCTCGGTGGCGGTGTCGATCATGTTGACACGCACCAGGGCGACCCGGTTGATCAACAGTGGGTCTGCGCTCGCCTCTCCTGCTACTAACAACGCAGCCAGCATGGGGGATTGGATGGGCGAAGTCACGCCGTCGAAGGACTCTGGCGCTTCGTCGCTGACCGCCCAGTCGGTGAAGGCACGAATGAAGCGCCCGGCTTCGGTGTCGAACTGCGCCTCGAACGAGGGAGCGTCCAGGTTCAGCACCCCTTCAGCGGACTGGCGGGCATCGAAGACGATGACCGAGCTACCGGGCGCGTTTTCTGCGGGGAATAACTGCTCGTACAGGATGCTGGCGCGCTTGAACGGGGCGTCGGCGGGCAGGAAGTCGGCCATGTCCGAGCTGGCGACATCGGCTATGTTGGGCGCGGTCAGGGTGACAATCGCCGCCGCAGCCACCCAGACGACGATGATCGGGATGCGGTAGCGGGTAGCAAAATGCCCCAGGTATTCGAAAATCATGCGGAGGCCTCCGAGATGCTGGATTCGCTCGCCTGTTGAGCGGTGATGCCGCGCTGTAGTGCGATAAGCAAGAACTCAGCCAGATCGGTCGCTGTGTAGCCGGTGTCGTTCTCCAGCCACCAACCGAGCAACTGGATCATCATGCCGGTGACGAGATGCGCCACGACGTGCGCCGGGATCAGGGCCGTCAGGGTTTGCTGGGGGAACTCGCTGATGAGCGTGCGCTCGATCACCTGCGCCAGGTATTGGCGACCGAAGGCGTTGAGCTGGGTAGAAGCCGCGCCGCCGACCATGATCAGCATCAGCTCGCGGTTTTCCTGCGCCCAGCGAAAGGCGCGCTCGAGGCTGCCCCTGACCCAGGCCGGATCGAAGGAATGAGCGCCCGGCGCGCTCACGATCTCGGTCACCAGCGCGTCGAAGCCCTGCTGCATCAGCTCGCGCACGCAGGCTTCTTTGTTGGCAAAATGCTTGTAGAACGTCGCCTTGCTCACGTCTGCGCGCTCGGTGATGGTGAGAATGTCCACCTGGCTATAGCCATGCACACTGATCAGATCGCGCGCGGCGTCAATCAGGCGTTGGTGCGTGGCGGCTTTGCGCCGCCCATGGCGTGTCAGGCGTCGGGGCATGGCTGCATCTGCGAGCTGTTCGCCCAATGATATACGCATCGTTTAATGGTATACGAACCGTCTACTATTGTAGTGCGATCCGGTGTCCTGTCAATAGGCAGATGGTGCATCTCACGATGGGAACAAGAATGTTGGGAGCGGGTTTCGAAACCCGCCCCTACAAAGGACGCTGCCCGGTTGCGCTCGACCTAGAGCAGACTTCCGAAGTTTGACAAACTTCGGAAGTCTTAGTGGCGGCGCATCTGCGCTTCACCCTCGAAATCCCCGCTCTACACACGCTGGGTGAGGCTTCGCCCCCTCAGCGGGCGCCGAGCACCTGCTCGTAGGCGGCGAGCGTGCCCTCCGCCGTCGCCCGCCAACTGAAGTCGCGCGCCCGCGCCAGGCCCCGGTTGCGCAGGGTCGCAGCATGATCGGGCTGCATCAGCAGCGAGAGGATGGCCCCGCCCATCGCCCGGCTGTCGCCCGGCGCGACCAGGTAGGCGGCGTCTCCGGTCACTTCGGGGATGGACGACGCTTCGCAGGCGACGACCGGCGTGCCGCTGGCCAGCGCCTCCAGCGGCCCCAGCCCGAAGCCTTCCAGCAGGCTGGGGAAGGCGAAGACGCTGGCCAGCCGGTAGAGCGCGGGCTTGTCCACCTCGTCCACCGGGCCGATCCAGCGCACGTAAGGGGCCAGGCCCAGCTCCTCGATGTAGGCGGGCAGATCGGGGAAGCGCGGCGTGCCCCAGGCAGCGGGGGTGTACCCGGCCAGCACCAGCGGCACGCCCTGCCCCATCCCCTGCGCCACATACGTATAGGCGGCCACAAGCTGGCGCACGTTCTTGTGAATGGCATACGCGCCCAGATAGAGCACGAAGTCGTCCGCGTCATCCAGGCCATAGCGCGCGCGAACTTCTCCGTCGCGCTCGGCCCCCTGTTCCGGGTGGAACACCTTGTCGGCGGCCAGCGGCGTGACCGTCACCCGCTCTGCCGGGACGCCGATGTGTGCCGCGATCTGGCGCTGGCCCTCGGCGGAGAGAGTCAGCAGGTGACTCGCGCCACGCGCCGCCGCGCGCACCAGGCTGGTGTAGAGGCGGTTGCGCAGCCCGGCGCTGTATTCCGGCACCAGCAGCGGGATCACGTCCAGGACGGTGCAGATCAGCGGGGCCGGCGAGCGCAGCGGCGGCCCCCAGTAGGGCACGTGGGCAATGTCGGCCTGAAGGCGGGCGACGGCGCGCGGGAACAAATGCTGCTCGAACCACACTTTGCCGGGGTGACCGCCCAGGCGCAGAGGCATGGGCAGCACGTCCACCTGAGGCGGCAGGGCCTCCAGCGTGGCCATGCGCGCGGGGACGACCAGCGTCAGGCGGTGTTCGGGCGCGCGCTGGTGCAGCGCCGCCAGCAGGTGGCGCAGGTACTGGCCGCTGCCGGTGTGCGGCTGGTCCCAGAACCAGCCGTTGAAGGCGATGTGCATCGGACGCCTGTTCACTCAGAAGTCGCTTGAGCAGCCTTGTGCCTGCCTGCGTCCCCCATCCCCGGCCCTTCCCCCACGAGGGGGGAAGGGTTTAGGGTGGGGGGTCAGAATCCTGTTACGCCTTGTCAGCGTCTGTCGTCGTAGCCGTTGGGCCGCGCGGTGTGCCAGGCCCAGGCCGAAGCGATGATCTCGCGCAGGTCGGGGCAGCGCGGCTCCCAGCCCAATTCGTCGTTGATCCGCTCCGACGAGGCGACCAGCATATCCGCGTCACCGGGGCGGCGGTCGGCCTCGATCACCGGGAAGTCCACCCCTGTGACCTCACGGGCGATGTCGGCCACTTCGCGCACGGTGTAGCCGCGCCCATTGCCCAGGTTGTAAATCATGCGCTCACGCTGCGCGCCGAGCGCTTCCAGAGCCAGCACGTGCGCCGAGGCCAGGTCTTCGATGTGCACGTAATCGCGGATGCAGGTGCCGTCCGGCGTGTGGTAGTCCGTCCCGAAGATGTAGAAGGCGTCGCGCTTGCCCAGCGGCACTTGCAGCGCCAGGGGGATGACGTGCGTCTCCGGGTCGTGGTCTTCGCCGCGCACGGGCACCCCCGCGCTGTCGAGCATGGCCCCGCAGGCGTTGAAGTAGCGCAGCGCGGCGTATTGCAGCCCCGCCTGGCGATGATACCAGTCCAACATGCGCTCGATCATCAGCTTGGTCTCGCCGTAGACGCTGGCCGGGCCGACCGGGTCTTCTTCGACCAGGGGCGCGCTCTTGCTGGCGTACACGCCGGCGGTGGACGAGAAAATGAGCTTGCGCACCCCGTGCCGGAGCATGGCGTCGAGCAGCGTCTGCGTGTTGACCACGTTGTTGCGGAAGTACTTGCCGGGCCGCTGCATGGACTCGCCCGCCTCGATGAAGGCGGCGAAGTGAGCCACCGCGTCGAAATCGCCCATCTGCAGGAGGGTATCCAGCGCGCCCGCGTCGCCCAGGTCGCCGCGCACAAAGCCCGCGCCGTCAGGGATGGCCGCGCGGTGACCTTTCGCCAGGCTGTCGTAGACGGTCACGCGGTGGCCCGCCGCCAGAAAATGGGCCGCCGTCGCCGAGCCGACATACCCCGCCCCGCCCGTCACCAGGATGTGCATGACTCCGCTCCCTTCGTTGCGCACCAACGCGCCACCGTCCGCCCGCGCTACGGCGCAGATTGTACCGTTAGCGCCACGCTGCCGCTATGAGAGCAGTTGAGGAGCGCGCGCAACGGTTGACCGCAGCCGGCGAGACGCGAGGGCATTGACTTTGCCCCGCCGTTGGAGCGGAAGCCGCGCCCGAAGCGCTGCCCAGGGCGGGACTCTCCCCGGCGATATTCCGAACTTTGTGGCCGAACGTTAAGTTTTCGTGAATAAAACATAAACCCTATCATACCTGTGTTACTCTTAGAGTACGCGAGTTTTCCATCACGCTGAGCCAGCGATGCCGACGACGCGCTCTGTGACCGGCGCTCCTGACTCGTTCCAGAACAGAACTCATGCCAGATACCGACACATCCTCGCCCGAATATTCCGACCGCCAGCCTGGGGCGCTGCCAGCGCGCGGAGACACGCTGGGCGCCTCCTTCCAGAACAGTTGGCTTCAGCAGGCGCTGGAAGAGAGCGAGCAGCGTTATGCTGTTCTGTTCAATCAGGCGTTTGATGCCATCATTCTGGTAGACGAGCACGAGCGCATCCTCGACGCCAACCCCGCCGCCTGCCGCATGTTGGGCTACACCCGCGACGAGCTATGCACCATGAGCACGGCACAGTTGGCAGCAGAGCAATCCAGCCCCCACCTGCCCGACCCCGTCTATCGCCGGGCGCTGGAAGGGACGCGCGAAGGCGCGCGCCTGTCGCTCACACTGGCTCGCCGCGACGGGACGGCTTTCCCCGCCGACGTGACCATCACTCCGCTCGGCCTGCAGCGCGGGCTGATCTTCCTGGCCATCCTGCGCGACATGAGCGAGCGCCAGCAAGCGGCGCGAGCGTTGGCCGACGAGCGCAACCTGCTGCGCACGCTGATAGACCTGCTGCCCGACTACATCTATCTCAAAGACCACGATGGGCGCTACCTGCTGGCTAACAGCGCCGTGACGAAGTTCCTGGGTGTCTCTTCGGATGCGGATATTCTGGGCAAAATGCCCGCCGATCTTTTCGCGCCCGATCAAACCGCCGCGCTTGGCGCCGCCGACCGTGCGGCGCTGGAGTCCGGCCAACCGGTTCTGCAAGCCGAGCAGAAAGTCCGGGATGCGCAGGGAGATGCCCATACTCTGCTGATCAACAAGGTGCCCCTGCGCGACAGCCAGGGCGCGATCGCCGGCCTGGTCGGCATCGCTCACGACATCACCGAGCACAAGCGCACCGAAGAGACGCTGAGACATTACGCTGCGCGGCTCAACGTGCTGTATCTTCTGGATCAGGGCGTGCTGTCCGGGCAGCCTGCCGAGGAGATCGCCGCTGGCGCGCTGGCCGGCTTCTGCGCGTTGGTGCCCTGCCACAGCGCGGGGCTGGCGCTCTTCGACGCCGAAAAGGACAACGTGCTGATCGTCATCGCCAGCGACTACGGCGAGACTATCACCAACGCCGGCGAGCACATCGCGCTGGGGCAGTTCGGCGTGCCGGAGAATGTCCATGCCCTGCGCCGGGCGATTATCCCCGACCTCGCCGAGGTGAGCGCGCCCAGCGCGCTCCAGATGCGGCTGGCCCAGCAGGGCGTGCGCGCTTACCTGAGCGCGCCGCTGGTAGTCGAAGGTCACCTGCTGGGCGAGCTGGCCCTGGGCGCGCTGGAGCCGGGGGCATTTGGCGCGGTGCACCGCGTCATCGCCACCCAGTTGACCGATCAGCTCGCCATCGCCATGTCGCACGTCCGGCTCAGCGCCCAGGCTCAGCGCCACAATGAGGAGCTTCAGCAGCGCGTCGCCGAGCGCACCCAGGAGCTGGAACGCACGCGCAGCCGCGTAGAGGCCATTCTCAACAACACCAGCGACGCCATCATCCTCAGCCGCGCCGATGGCAGCATCTCGCAGACCAACCTCACCTTCGACCAGTTGTTTGGCTACCTGCCCGACGAGCTGTTTCACCATCCCCTGACAGAGGTCGCCCACCCGGACTCGGCGGCGCACTTCGCGCAGGCCATCGAGCAGGTCACCCGGCAAGGGACGGTGCAGCGGCTGGAGATCGTGGCCCGGCGCAAGGACGGCACGACGTTCGATGCGGAGGTGGCGCTGTCGCTGATTCCGGCAGGGACGGGGCGGCGCAGCGGCATCATCTGCCTGCTGCGCGACATCACCGAGCGCAAGCGCGCCGAGGAAGAACTACGCCGGGCGCTGGAAAAAGAGCGCGAGCTGAGCGAGTTGAAGACGCGCTTCGTCTCGATGGCCTCGCACGAGTTCCGCACGCCCCTGACGACCATCGTCTCGTCCACCGAGATTCTGGAGCGCTACCTCGACCGTTTGCAGCCCGCCCAGCGCGAAAAGCACTTCCGGCATATCCAGATCGCTTCGCGGCACATGGCCCAACTGCTGGACGACGTGCTCCTGCTGGGGCGAGCCGAGGCCGAGCAGCTTCCCTTCAAGCCCGCGCTCCTCAATCTGCCCGCGCTGGCCGCTGAGGTGCTGGAACAGGTTCAGGTGAGCGCCCCGCCGGGGATCGTCTTCGATGTCGCGCTGGAGGGCGCGTGCGAGTACAGGCTGCTCGACGAACAGCTCATGCGCCATATCCTGACCAACCTGCTGTCGAACGCCGTCAAGTATTCGCCGAAGGGGGGAACGGTGCGCTACAGCGTCATCTGCGCCGCCGAGGAAATCACTATCCGCGTGCAGGATGAGGGCATCGGCATCCCCGAAAAAGACCAGGAACGCCTGTACGAGCCGTTCCACCGCGCCAGCAACGTGGACACCGTCCAGGGGACGGGCCTGGGGCTGGCCATCACCAAGCACGCAGTAGACCTGCACGGTGGCACCATCGTCTGCGACAGCGCGGTTGGCGCGGGGACAACTTTCACAGTTAGAATCCCATCACGGTAGGGAGCCATAGCGGATTGCGAATTGCGAATTGCGGATTGCGAATTGCGAAATCCATTGGGCGGCAGGGCCGAGGCATTGCGAATTGCGAATTGCGGATTGCGGATTGCGAATTGCGAAATCCATTGGGCGGCAAAGCCGAGGCATTCCGCAATTCGCAATCCGAAATCCGAAATCCATTAAGCCCGGAGAGCGCGCTGGTGACCAAAATCCTGGTGATCGAAGACGAAGAAACGGTGCGGGAGAATATCCTGGAGATTCTGAGCTATGAGGGGTTCGAGATCGCTGGCGCGTCCAACGGGCGCGACGGCGTGGCCGTTGCCCGCGAGTTCCTGCCCGACGTGATCGTGTGCGACATCGCCATGCCGGAGATGGACGGCTATTCCGTGCTGGTGGAAGTGCGCCAGATCCCGGAGATTGCGGCAGCGCCGTTCATCTTCCTGACCGCCCGCACCGACCGGGCCTTCATGCGGCACGGCATGGAGTTGGGCGCAGACGATTACCTGACCAAGCCATTCTCGGCGGCGGAATTGCTCGCCGCGATCATGGCGCGCATCGAGCGGCGCGACCTGACCGCACGCAACATCTCCGGCGAAGTCGAAGAGGCCAAGCGCCAACTGGTGCAGATGGTCGCCCACGAGCTGCGCACGCCGCTGGTATCCATTGAGATGTCGCTGGACATCATCTCGCGCCAGGTTGGCCAGCTCCCCCCTAACCAGATGCAGGAGCTGCTCGATTACATCGGGCGCGGCAGCAACCGGCTGCATCACGTCGTGGACCAGATGGTGTTCATCACCCAGCTCGAAGCCGGCCTGCTCACGCCCGCCGGCCTGCGCGAGCACGGCCTGGCCGCGCCCCTGTCGGAGCTGCTCATCGCCGCGGTCAACCAGGCTCGCCGCTTCGCCACGCGCAGTTCGGACGTGAGCGTGCGCACGCAAGAGGGCGATGAGGACGTATTTGTGTGGGGCGATACCAATGCGCTCAAGCACGCGCTGGCCGAGATCATCGCCAACGCGCTCCACTTCTCGCCCCAGGGCACCGAGATCGTCCTGTCGCAGTGGGTGGCCGGCCAGCACACCGTGATCGCCATCGTAGATCAGGGGCCGGGCATCCCCCCGCAGCAGCTCGCCAACGTCCTGCGCGAGTTTCACCAGGTCGATCGCAACCGCTACGAGCAACAGGGCATGGGTCTGGGGTTGCCGCTGGCCCGCCGCCTGATCGAGGTGCACGGCGGCGCGCTGGACATTCAGTCGGTGGTGGGGCGCGGCACGCAGGTGACCGTGCAGCTTCCGCTCGCCAGGGACTCATGAGCGGCGGATCGCCTGCGCACGGACTATTCGGGGTCCCTGGGCAAAACGCCACCGCAGAGGTATCTGTTCACCTTGCTGCCCAAACTGAAAGACCTGTCCCGCCGCCCCCCATCCCCGGCCCTTCCCCCACGAGGGGAGAAGGGAGTAAAGCGGCTTGCAAGCTCCTCCCTCTTCATGGGAGAGGGGTTTGGGGTGGGGGAGGTGAACAGATGCACCGCAGAGACGCAGAGAGCGCAGAGAAGAGGCGTCTTAAGGCATTCCCCGTTCTTCCCTGTGTCCTCTGCGCCTCTGCGGTGCCGGAAATCGCGCCCCCAGTCCGAGCGCACTTGCGCCGGGCACGCCGCGCCTGCGGGGTGGACTTTTCAGGAGTGAGGGCGGGGCGCTAACAGATGCGCGGCAGAATCTCGCCCAGCGGCAGGTCTACCACGCGCCGCCCGCCGATGCCCGTGCGGGCGATGACCATGCCGGGGTGTTCGGCCACCACTTCGCCGATGATCGCCGCGTCCGCGCCGAAGGGGTGGCGGCGCATGGCCGCCAGCACCGCTTCTGCGCGCTCGCGCGGGACGACAGCGACCAGCTTGCCCTCGTTGGCCACATAAAGCGGGTCAATGCCCAGCATCTCGCAGGCGGCCATCACCGCCGGGCGCACGGGGATCGCCGCTTCCTGGATGGCGAAGCCCGCCCCGGACTGCCCGGCCAGTTCGTTGAGCACGGCGGCCAGCCCGCCGCGCGTGGCGTCGCGCAGGCAGTGGATGTCGCTGGTCACGGCCAGCATGTCGGCGACCAGCGTGTGCAGCGGCGCGCTGTCGCTGACCAATTCTGTCTCGAAGCTCAGCCCCTCGCGCACCGACATGATGGCCATGCCGTGATCGCCGACCGTGCCGCTGAGCAGGATCGCGTCGCCAGGGCGGGCGCGGTCGGCGGCGATGCGCACGCCGGGCGGCACCAGGCCCAGCCCCGCCGTGTTGATGAAGACGCCGTCGCCCTTGCCCTTGTTGACCACTTTGGTGTCGCCCGTCACCAACTGCACGCCCGCCTCCTGGCACGCCCCGGCCATCGAGGTAGCGATGCGCCCCAGGTCGTCCATCGGCAGCCCCTCTTCGAGGATGAAGCCCGCCGACAGGTACAGCGGCTGCGCCCCGCTCATCGCCAGGTCGTTGATCGTGCCGTGCACGGCCAGGCTGCCGATGTCGCCGCCAGGGAAGAACAGCGGGCTGATCACGAAGGAGTCGGTGGTGAAGGCCAGCCGCGCCCCGTTGATGTCCAGCACGGCCTGGTCGTTGAGCGCGGCCAGCGCCGGGTTGTCGAACAGGGGCACGAAGAGGTGCTGGATCAGGTCGGCGGAGAGCCGCCCGCCGCTGCCATGCCCCAGCACGATCTGCGGGTAGTCGCGCAGCGGCAATGGGCAGACGAAGCCGGAGAAGGTGGGTGAGTGAGTCAAGAGGTCTTTCCGTTGGTAACCAGGCGTTCTTCAGGTGAAACTGCGTAGATTGTAGCGTCTGGGGGGAGTGAATACCAAAGCCGGCAGGGGGTTACAGCACAGCAAACGCGCCAGAGCCGGCCAGAAGGGCTTCACCAGGGAGCAGGACGGCAAACGCCAGACTTCCGAATCCTCTTGGAATACCCGGCGCTGGTGCTGCGGCAGGTTCACACTTCGATTTGCTGGGGGCGCTCATTCCACGAATTGCAGGGTGTCGGTGGTGAGCTGGCTCAGGTCGTGATAGATGCCGCGCCGCTGCTCCGGCACCAGCAGGGCGATCTGATACATCATCTCGCGCGTCATCTGGCGCAGCTCGTCGCGCGGAATGCGCGTCCGCCCGTCCGTGCGAAAGCAGAACGGTCGCCCGAAGCGCACTGTCACCGGCGTGCGCCGCAGCCGCCGCAGACTGCCCAGAAACAGGTCGGTCCCGTCCAGGCCCATCGGCTGGATGACGGCGTTGGCTTTGGTCGCCACGTAAGTGGTGCCGTCTTTCGGATCGGCCATGCAGGGATGGCGCGTGCCCTCCGGGGCGATCAGCACGGCGCTGCCCTGCCGCAGCAGAGCGATAGTGCTGTCCAGCGCCTGGCGATCCACTGCGCCGCGCCGCACAGTGTAGACGCCCCAGGCGCGGGCCATCAGCCCCACGATGGGGTGGCGGTAGTTCTCGATCTTGGACATCGGCGTGAGCAGGCGGTTGGTGATCGCCCCGACGACGACGAAGGGGTCTATCGCGCCGATGTGGTTCATGATCACGATCAGCGGCCCTTCGGGGGGGACGAGGCCCGTGCCGTCTGTCTGCACGCGCCACAGCAGGCCGAAGGCAAACCGTCGCAGCACGACATCGTGCAGGATGCGGCGGCGACGGGTGTAGCGTTCCTGATGCAGGACGATCGGGGCGATGCGCGAGCCGGTCGGCAGGTCAGCAGTGCTCATCTGTCCAAAGGTCTCCCAGGGGTCAGGGCTTGCGGCGCGCCTTAAGCTGGCGCACTTCGGCGGGGCTGAGCGTCCGCCATTGGCCGGGGCGCAGGTGCCCGATCTCCAGAAAGTCAATCTTGACGCGGATCAGGCGCTTGACAGGGTGGCCCAGCAGCGAGGCGACGTTGCGAATCTGGCGCTTGCGCCCCTCGCGCATCACGATTTCGAGCAGCGTTTCGCCCCCGCTCTCCTCCAACTGGCGCACTTTGGCCGGGGCGGTACGCTCGCCGTCGAGCACTACGCCGTTACGCCAGGCTTCCAGCGTCTTGGGCAGAGGCCGCCCGACGACCCAGACGTGGTAGGTCTTGGTATGGCCATAGCGGGGGTGCATCAGCCGGTCGGCCAGCTCGCCGTCGTTGGTCAGCAGGATCAATCCCTCGCTGTCCGCGTCGAGCCGTCCGACGGTGAAGAGATGCCCTTCGTGCGGGATCAGCTCGCGCACCAGGGGGCGGCGCTCGTTGAACATGCGGCGGTTGGTGCTGACCACGTTGCGCGGCTTGTAGAGCAGGTAGTAGGCGAACTGCGGCGGCCTGAGGGTCACGCCGTCCACCTTCACTTCGTCGCGCGCCAGGTCGGCCTTCTCGCCGAGCTGGGCGGGCCGACCATTGACGGAGACGCGCCCCTGGCGGATCAGGTCTTCGGCGGCGCGGCGCGAGACGATGCCCGCCTGGGAGATCAGTTTTTGCAGTCGTTCTTCAGCCATATGTGTCTCGTTTGCAGCCTAGGCTGGCGCATCACGCGCCGGTGTAGCGCGCCACAACCAGCGTCAGATCGTCGAAGGGGGGCGCGCCGTCGCGGAAAGTCTCGACCGCCGCCACCAGCCGCGCTTTGATCGTCTCCGCCGGTCGCCCGGCGCATTCCCGCACCACGCCCACCAACCGCTCTTCGCCGAACGGCTCGCCGCGCCGGTTTTCGGCTTCGGTCAGCCCATCGGTGTAGAACACCAGCACATCGTCCGGCATCAACTGGACGCTGACCGCGCTCACCGGCAGGTCTTCGAACCAACCCAGCGGGCGCCCGCCGCGCGGCAAGAATTCGTGCGTCCCCTGGCTGGCGCGCACCAGCAGCGGGCGATTGTGCCCGGCGTTGACGCCCGTGACCAGCCCGCCGGGGTGCAGGATGGCGTAGTAGACCGTGACGAACATGCCGGCCTCGGCGTCCTGCAGCAGGGTCAGGTTCGTCTGGCGGAGCATGGCTTCGGGCGCATCGGTGGCCAGGACTGCGCCCCGGATCAGGCTGCGCGCCACCGCCATGAAGATGGCCGCCGGCGCGCCTTTGTCGGATACGTCGGCAATGACCACCCCCAGGCTATCGCCGTTCACCGGGAAGTAGTCGTAGAAGTCGCCCGCCACTTCGCGCGCAGAGTGCCAGGCCGCCGCGATGTCGTAGCCGGGCAGGGCGGGCAGCGCGTGGGGCAGCAGGCCGCGCTGGATGTCCTGAGCCATTTGCAGCTCTTTTTCCATGCGCCCCTTCTCGACGGCGACCTGATAGAGCCGCGCGTTCTCGATGGCGATGCCGGCCTGCATGGCGAACGCCACCAGCAGCTCGCGGTGCCCCTCGTTGAACAACCCCGCTTGCAGGCGGTTGTCCACATAGACCAGGCCGGTCATGCGCTGGCGCACCAGGATGGGCACGCACAGGATCGAGCGCAGCCCCAGGATCATGATGCTCTCGCCGCGCGTCAGGCGCCTGTCGAACTGGGCGTTGTCGGTCAGCAACGGCTGGTGCGTCTGCACGACCTTGCGGATGATGGTCGTGCTCACCTGGAACTCCGGCGAGGCCAAAGCCTGGCGGTCAATGCCGCGCGCCACCTTGAACTCCAGCTCGCCATCGCTCTCGTTGTGCAGCATCAGGAAGCCGCGCTCCGCGCCCGTGACCTCGATCACGCGGTCCATCACGTTCTCCAGCACCACGTCAAGGTCCAGGCTGGAATTCAGCTCGCGCGTGATCTGGTAGAGCGTCGCCAGGTGATGGGGATCGGACACCGGCGGAGCAGCTAGGGGATCGCTCATAGCACCGTCCTCGCAGAATGGGATGTGGGGCATTATAGCACCCCGCGCCGGGCTTTGCCTATCGCCAGCGGTGAGGACATCCGCGCACGGTCGCCGGGCACCCCGTCCCCCGACCCCGCGCTGCGGGAGAAGGGGAGTGAGCGGAAGAGGCACGCAGGGGCGCCCGGCGATGAGACTTCCGAAATCTGCTGCGGCAGCAGGCCCCGCCCTCTGACTCTCGTAGGGGCGCGGCAGAGCTGCGCCCTGGCTGACCTCACCCGCCCTGCCCCATTTGACGCGCCGCCCGCCCGCCTGTACACTCTGCGGCGGACACCACACGGGAGGGATCGCCATGCGCAAGCCCCATGTCCTGATGCTCACCCCGTACCTGCCCTACCCACCCAACAGCGGGGGGCGCAGCCGCACCTACAACCTGGTCAGGCATCTGTGCGACGATTACCGGCTTACCCTGGTCTGCTTCGGTCGCCCGGAAGAGCAGGCCTTCGACCTGACCCCGCTGCGCGATTTGTGTGACGAGCTGATCGTCGTGGATCGCGCGCCCAGCCCTGGGGCGCTCAAGGCGGCCTGGCTCAGCATTACCTCGCCCAGGCCGATCACCATGCGCCTCTATAACACGCCGGCGATGGCCCAGACGGTGGCCCGCGTGCTGGCCGAGAAGCCGGTCGCGCTGGTGCACGTCGAGTCGTTCTACATGCTGCCCAACCTGCCCGCTCGCCTCGATGCGCCGGTGCTGCTGTCCGAGCCGGCTATTGAGTACGTCGCCTGGGGACGGCACGCCCACGTCGCCAAGCCCTGGTTCACGCGGCCCGGCATCTGGCTGGAGGCGCAGAAGATGCGCGTGTGGGAGCCGCGCGCCTGGGCCGATGCTACCGTCGTCGGGGTGATGTCGGACGTGGATCGGGCCGTCGTCAGGCGGGCGACACCCGGCGTGCGCACCGTACAGACGCCCAACGGCGTGGATGTGGACTACTTCGAGCCGGACGATTCCGTCCCGCGCGATTCCTGCACGGCTGTCTATATGGGCGACTACAAGTACTTCCCCAACACCGACGCCGTGCTCTACTTCGCCGAGGAGATTCTGCCGCGCGTGCTGCAGCGCCGCCCCGACTTCCGGCTGGTGTTGCTGGGCAAGGACGCCCCGCCAGAGCTGCTGGCCCTGCACGACGATCCGACTGTGCCGCTGACGATCGCCGGGCTGGTGCCCGACACGCGCCCCTACCTGCAAGGCAGCGCCGTCTTCGTCTGCCCGCTGCGCAGCGGCAGCGGGACACGCTTCAAGCTGCTGGAGGCGCTGGCCTGCGGCTGCCCGGTCGTCAGCACGACGGTGGGCGCGGAAGGGCTGGGCGCGATTGACGGCGAGCACATGCTGCTGCGCGATACGCCTCAGCAGTTCGCCGACGCGGTGATCGCCCTGCTGGCAGACCCGGCGCTCGGCGCGGCGCTGGGGTGGCAGGGGCGCGAATGGGTGATCCGCCAGCACGCCTGGGCGCGCAGCGCGGCCCTGCTGCGCGACGCTTACGACAAGCTGATTGGCCACGAAGACCCGACGCCGGCCATGACCGCCCGCCAGCGCCAGCAGCTTGCCGCGCGGGTGCGCGAGAAGCTCGACTCAGAGGGGGACGATCCCCAGCCGCATTAGCCCCGTATGTCCTGTCGCCGGTCTATAGTGACTATAAACGTCGGAATGGATGAGGACTCCCCCATAAGCGCGTTGTTCAAAGAAGTCTACCGGTTGTCGTTCCCGGCCAGTGCTGGGGTTCTCTATGCCGAAGGACTGACCCAGCCCTCACCGGCGCGCGCCGCGCACGATGGCCCGCCGCAGCGCCTCGTACTCGACGTGGCTGTGCGTAGAGATGCCGAAGGCGCGCGCCCGCCAGCCCAGCCCCGCCATCAGCCCGACGACCATGAAGACGGGCGGCAGCCCCCGCTCGACCACGATCAACTGGCCGAAATGCTCGCGGTCGCGGCGCCGGGCCTGTCCACGCCGGATCAGCGTGTGCTCGGCGACGCGGGCGATGTCCTCCCAAGCGATCCACCTGCCGCGCCCCAGCAATGGCTGGAGCCATACCCCGCGCTCGTAGACGGTGACGCGCGGGTGCAGCACGGCGAGCTGTAGCAGGGGAACGACAAGCGCGATCAGAAAGGGGACGCTGAGCACCAGCAGCGGCAACCCGTAGCCGACACCCAGCACCAGCAGCCCCACGATCCCCAGCAGCGCGCCAGCGATGCCCAGCGCGATCAGCACCGCCGTGATCCGGCGCAGCGCGGGCCGGGGATGCGGGTGGTCGGAGAGCAGCGCGCCACGCGCGGGGTCGTCAGGCCGGGAAACGGGCACGCTCATGCGCGATCTCTGCCGTCTGGTCGAGCAGGACGCTACTCCACATGGCCGGCGGCCCTGGACGGCGCGTCCTGGGGGGGTTCAGCGCCTTCGGCCTGGGCCGCCGAATCGCCATTGGCGGCGGCTGGGTGATCTCCGCGCGCTTTCTTGAGCAGCAGCGAGTCGCCCTGCGCGCTGATGCGCACCGTGTCGCCGGGCTGGAAGTGCTCTTCCAGGATGGCGTTGCTCAGCGGGCGAGTCAGCAGGCGCTGAACGGCGCGGCGCAGCGGACGCGCGCCATAGGCCGGGTCGTAACCCTCGCGCAGCAGCAGCGCGCGCGCGCTCTGATCCAGCGCCAGCTTGAGCCGCTGGTCGGTCAGGCGGGCGACCACTTCCTGGATTTGCAGGTCGAGGATGGCGTCGAGCGTCTGCGGCGAGAGCGGTTTGAAGACGACCACCTCATCCAGCCGGTTGAGGAATTCCGGGCGGAAGTGCTTTTTGAGGTGGAAGTCGTAGTCAGGAAGCTGATCCGGCTGGGCGGTGAAGCCCAGCCCCTTGCCCACATCACCGGTGCCGATGTTGCTGGTCATGATCCAGACAGCATGACGCCCGTCCATCGCCGCGCCCTGCGAGTCGGTCAGGCGGCCCTCGTCGAAGACCTGCAGAAAGATGTCGAACACTTCCGGCGCGGCTTTTTCCACTTCGTCGAGCAGCACGACGCTGTACGGGCGCCGGCGCAGCGCCTCGGTGAGCTGCCCGCCCTGTTCCATGCCCTTGTAGCCGGGTGGGGCGCCGATCAGCCGGGCGACGGTGTGCTCATCGTGGAACTCGGACATGTCCAGGCGGATGATGGCTTCGTCGTCGTTGAACAGGAAGGCAGCCAGCGCCTTGGCCAGCTCCGTCTTGCCGACGCCGCTCGGCCCCAGGAACAGGAAGACGCCGATAGGCCGTCCGGGGTCGCCCAGGCCAGCGCGGTTGGTCTTGATCGCGTCGGACACGATCTGGATGGCGTGCTCCTGGCCGACGACGCGCCGGGCCAGCGTCTCGGCCATCTGCGCGAAGCGCTGGCGTTCGTTGGCCGTGAGTTCGCTGACGGGGATGCTCGTCCACTCGCTGAGCACCTGGGTGACCATCTCGGCGGTGACTTCGAGCGGCGGCGCGTCTTCATCTTCGGGGGCGTCCGGCGCGTTGGTCTGGATGGTCAGGCGCGCGCACGCCTCGTCGAGCAGGTCGAGCGCCTTGTCCGGCAGCCGCCGGTCGCGGATGTAGCGGTCGGACAGGCGCACAGCGGCTTCGCGCGCTTCGGGCAGGATGGCCACCTTGTGATGCGCCTCGTAACGCCCGTAGACGTGCTCGACGACGACCAGCGTCTCGGCCACGCTCTGCTCGCGGATGTCAATGGTGCGGAAGCGGCGATCGAGCGCGGGGTCTTTGGCGATGGCCTTGCGATATTCCTCGAAGGTCGTCGCGCCGATGCAGGTGATTTCGCCGCGCGCCAGGGCCGGCTTGAGGATGTTGGCCGCGTCCAGATTGCTGTCTATGGTGTCGCCCGCGCCGACGATGGTGTGAATCTCGTCAATGAACAGGATCACGTCCGGCGCGTTCTTGGCCTCGTCCACGATGCCGACGATGCGCTCCTCGAACTGCCCGCGCAGGCTGGTCCCGGCCACCAGCATCCCGATCTCCAGCCCGATGATGCGCCGGTTGTGCAGGAAACGGGGCGCGCGCCCGTGCACAATGTCGTAGGCCAGCCCCTCGACCACCGCCGTCTTGCCCACGCCGGAATCGCCGAGCAGCAGCGGGTTGTTCTTCTTGCTGCGGCGCAGCGTGCGGGCGATCATGCGAATCTCGGTCTCGCGCCCCACCGCCGGGCCAATCTTGCCCTGGCGCACCTGCGCAGTGAGATCGCGTCCATAGCGGTCGAGCAGCGGCGTGGGCATGTGCTGATCGGTGCCCAACCCATCTTCGACGTCCGACAAGGAGTCCAGGTCGCCGAAAAGGAATTCGTCGAAGTCATTGGCGTCGCCGTCTATGTCGTCCAGCAGCCGCTCGATCCACGCCGACAGATCGGCCCCCTGGCGGATCAGCACGCGGGCGGCGATGCCCTCGCCTTCCTGCAGCAGCGCGATCAGGACCTGCTGCTCAGAGACGAAGCGCTCGCCCGCGTCGTCGGCCAGGTAAACGGCCATCGCCAGCAAGCGATGCGCGCGCGGGGTGAGCGGCGGCGAGTCGCTCACCGCGTCGTCGCCCGCGCCGATCTCGCGCCGGATCAGGTTGCGGATGGTGCGCGGCTCCATCCCGCTCTCGACCAGCAGGCGCGCGGTGACGCTGCCGGGCAGGCGCGTCATGGCGTTGAACAGGTGCTCGGTGCCGATGTAATTGTGGCGCAGCCGGACGGCTTCCTGGAGAGCGCCGTCGAGCAGTGGGCTGCTGCGCTTGCGGATTTCCTGCTCGCTGATGTCCAGGGGCGACTGTGGCATACCGCTATTCCCCACCTCATGCCAGAGCGGACGTGCCCACCCAGTATACCGCGTCCTGGCCGCTGCGCAGCTTTTGGCGCAAGGCGGGGGCGTGCAAAGGCTGACAGCGACTCGCCGGGCGGGGGGCAGTGACCTCACCCCCAGCAGAGCAGCGCCCCTACCGCCTGACAGGTTTTGCACGCACCCCGGCGCGCGCCGTTTGACACAGACCGCAGATCACTGTACTGTACTGGTGACAAGGACGATTTCCCATAGGCGGCGTAGCACACTACGCCCCCAGCCAGCGAGAGGGAAGCAGTGAAGCGCGTCTGTACTGTTTGCCAGCGAGTGTCGGTTGACGGCAACCTGTGGTGCCAGGAGCCGGATTGCCCGGCGGGGAATATGCCGTTGATCTTCGATTATGGCGAGTGGCTGGGCGACATCAAGGTCGTGCGTCTGCTGCGCGTGCTGCGCACGTCGGCCATCTACGAGGCTGAGCGCGACAAGGAGCAGGTGCTGCTCAAGGTGGCGCACCCCGGCTGCCAGGATCAGCTTCGCCGCGAGGCGCGCGTGCTGCTGGAGCTGGCCGCGCATCAGCAACATCCCATGCTGCCCGTGCTGCTGCCTGCCTATCAGCAGATGGACCTCAAGCAGCGGCCTTACGGCAAGACTATGTTCCGCGACGAGGCGAAATACTACGAAGTCTTCGCCCACGCGCAGGGCGAGTTCCTGCGCGACCTGCTGCTCAAAAACCCGCAGCCCTGGTACCAGCACGCCGCCTGGATGACGATCAGCCTGGCCGACGCCATCGCCTTCCTGCACCTGCGGGGCAAAGTCCTGCACCTGAACCTCACCCCGGACGTGATCTACGTCCGCACCGACAAAGAGGGCATCCCCCGCCCGCTGCTGCTCGACCTGGGGATGCTCGGCGATCCGACGGGCATTGACCCGGCCTGGGTGCGCAGGTACGGCGTGCCCGCCTACACGCCGCCGGAGCTTATCGCCCGCGACGGGCCGGTGGGCTATGCCTCGGATGTGTACGGGCTGGGCCTGGTGCTGTACGAGATGCTGGCCGGGCACCCGGCGTTCCACTTCACTCAGCGCAAGGACGACGATGTGCGTCGCCTGGTCGTCGGCGGGGTGCGCGAGCCATTGGAGCGCACCGATCTGGCCGAGGATATTCACAACATCGTGCACATGGCCGTCCAGCGCGCGCCGGAGCAGCGCTTCCAGGATGTGCGCGCCTTTGCCAAGATGCTGCGCACCAAGTTCGGGGAAGTGCCCGCCGAGAAGAAGCGCTCGGTCAACCGGCGCATCCTGGCGGCGGTGCTGATCATCGCCCTGGCGACGATCATCCTGATCATGCTCTCGGCGCTGCTGGGCTAATACACCAGAGCGGAAATGAGCATACAGTCTGGCCTGGTCCAGCCCCCCATCTCCGGCCCTTCCCCCACGAGGGGGGAAGGGGGAAAAGCGCGTCCGCTAAGCCCCTCCCTCCTTGCGGGGGAGGGGTTTGGGGTGGGGAGACAAACGCTCATGACTTGTTCGGACACCCTATCTTCGCCCAACAAAACACCCACCGCAATCCGCCGGTGGGTGTTGTTGTTTCGAAGAAGCGCCCGCGCTTGCGCAGAACGCCAGGGGCGGGCTAGACGAAGCGCTGCGAGCCGGAATAATCGCCGTCGCGCAGGCTGATGATCGCCCCGATGAGGTCCATGCTCAGCTCTTCGCAGGTCGCGGCCAGCCGATCCACGTTGGGCTTGATACCCTCCAGGTAGTGGGCCAGGGCCAGGTTACCAACCATGCCGAAGAAGGCAGAGGCTTTCAGGATGCTAATCGCCACTTCGAGGGCCTTGCTCACCGCCTCCATCGTGTCGCTCGAGGCGCGAAAACTATCGGACAACTTCTGTACGGCGTCATAGTCCATTGAGACTTCGGCCATGTCATCCTCCTTAACTCAAACGCTTGCGCCCAGGGGACAGGGCGGGATTAGAAGATCGAATCGAAAAGGTCAGTGACCTGGCCCACGACGCCAAAGACATCGTTATCGGCTTGCTGGACAAGGTTCAGCGCGGAGGTGATGTTGCCGCCGAAGCCCCCGATGGACGCGATGAGCGCCATGATCTCCGGGATGAGGCGTGTCTGCACTTCCTCGGTGAAGGCACGAGCGCCCGCGCCCGTCCAGGCACCGCCGGTGATCGGCCCCAGCCCACTGCGGATACCGCCGGCCACTTCTTCGACCATGTTGGCCTGTTGCACGACCTGGCTGACGACATCCTGTACATCGCCCATAACACAGCTAAAAATGGACATTGCACCTCACCTCGCTTTAGCCCTTGAAGCGGCTAGCCGCTTCTGTGTCGCCGTCGCGCAGGTCTATCAGCGCGCCGTAGACGTCCATCCCCAGCTCATCGAGCTTGTCCTGCAAGGCCCCGATCCGTGCGTTGAGGTTGCCGCGAACCGCCTGGGCCAGCGCATCACCGCCTCGTCCGAGCAAAGCGCCATCCTCCAGCCGCCCGGCGATGTTCTGCATCGCGCGCTTGAGGTCCTCCAGGTGCTGGCTGCCTTCTCTGAAGAGACGGGCCATGTCTTCCATCAGGTCGTAATCCATTTGTACGTCAGGCATCGTGACCTCCTTATCGTTGGCGCATCAGCGGGTGGCGCGCCAAGCGCTGCACACGCTAGCGCCTCGCAAAGAGCGAGCTAGCGTCCTGTTCGGCCTGTGAAAGGATGTTGCTAACCTGCTTGATGGCGCTGCCGGCGTCTTCCAGTGCGCGCGCCAGGCGCTGCATCCCTGGGTTCACCAGGTCATGCATCTCGGCGTAGAATGCATCCGCGCCGCGCCCAATCCAGCCGCCGCCTTCCAACTCGCCCACCAGGTTGTTGATCTGGGTGGTGAGCTGCTCAATGCCCGCCGACTCCTGCAAGAACTCGTTGGCGATGTTGGCCAGCTCGTCGTAGTCGGCCTGAATCTTTCCACCAAAACCGGGCATGGTGACCTCCTGCTTTCTCCTCGTCCTTTATGTGAGCTCTGTTAGCGCAGCACGGCGCTCGCAGACTGTGCGGGCGTCGTTGCATCCTTGAGCAGTGCGTCTTTCTGTCAGGCCAATCTTCGCTCCTCCTTCGCCCCCGCCACTGTCCCTTGCATGAAGAGCACAATGTTTCTGCACAATCGGGCATGACTAAAGCCAGTGTAGGGGACTCAACGATCGTTTGTCAAGGTGTGTGACCGCCGATCTGCGTAAAAATACTATGCAGATGCATAAAATTTGATAAAGATTAAGTGAACTGGCCGCGTTTGTCCCTCTGGCTGGCCGTGCGCGGGTTGTACGCGCCCCTTCACCTCCGCTATACTTCACACTGTTTGGGGTTGGTTTTGGGTAACTGATTCTTGGTGACTGGTGCACTGGTGAAGGCGATTTTACGACAGGTGTGTGTTCCTGGCAGCCGGCAGCCAATAACCAGAAACCAGGAACCAGCAGCCCCTCGTTTTGCCGGTGTGACAGGGTGAGAATCAGCCAGCGAAGGCCGATGATGGACGCGCCATGAGCAGCGAAGACTTCACGGGCCAGACGTTAGGACAGTACGAGCTGCGCGAGTTGCTGGGCCGGGGCGGGATGGGGACTGTCTACCGCGCCTACCAGCGGACGCTCAAGCGCGCCGTCGCCGTCAAGGTGCTGCCCGCCGCCCTGGCCGCTGACGCGGATTTCGTCGCCCGCTTCACGCGCGAGGCCGAGACCGCCGCCGCGCTGGAGCACCCGCACATCATCCCCGTCTACGATTACGGCGTCGAAGGGGGCACCAGCTACATTGTCATGCGCCTGCTGGGCGGTGGCACGCTGGCCGACCGCATGGCTCAGCGCGAAAAAGCCGGCGCGCCGCTGCCTTCGCTCGGCGAGGTCACCCGGCTGCTCAGCCAGCTCGCCAGCGCGTTCGACTACGCCCACCAGCAGGGTGTCATCCACCGCGACATCAAGCCCAGCAACATTATGTTCGACACGCACGGCAACGCCTTCCTGGTGGACTTCGGCATTGCTAAGCTGTTGGAGCATACCAGCGTCCTGACCGTGACCGGGGCCGTGCTGGGCACTCCGCTCTACATGGCCCCGGAGCAGTGGCGGGCAGAGCAACCCGTCCCGGCCACCGACCAGTACGCGCTGGGCGTGACCGTCTACCAGTTGCTGACCGGGCAGGTGCCCTTCCAGGCTCCGACGCCCTACGGCCTGATGCACAAGCATCTTCACGAAGCGCCCACCCCGCCGCACGTCCTGCGCCCCCACCTGCCACAGGCGCTCGCCGCCTCGCTGGAACGGGCGCTGGCCAAGTCGCCCGGCGAGCGCTTCCCGTCGGTGACCGCCTTCGCCCAGACGTTTGAGCGAGCTGCGGCGGGCGAGGGCGGCGAGGATACGCAGTTCCTCACCCGTCCGCTCGAAGGCAAGCGGCCCGTCCTGGTCAGCACGCCTTCGCCGATGCCCGCGCCGCCCGCGCCCCCGCCTTCGGCGACCTTCACGCCGCCTGCCACGCCAGGGATGGGCCGTCCGCCGGGGCGAGGTCGCGCCCGGCTGGTCTGGGGCGCGGTGATCGCCCTGCTCGCCGCGCTGGCGGCGGTGGGGGTGATCGTCCTGGGCGGCGGTGGGGGGGAAGCAACCCCGACCGTCACCGTCGCGCCGACGCAGGTCGTCGCCGCGCCGAGCGAGACGCCCACTCGCGCCGGCGGCCTGGTAGTCCTGGGCACGGAGACGCCGATCGCCCCCCCAGACACAGCGACCGCAACGCTCACGGCGACGCGGGCCGCGCCCTCGCTCACCGCCAGCGCCGCGCCGAGCGAGACGCCCACTCGCGCCGGCGGCCTGGTAGTCCTGGGCACGGAGACGCCGATCGCCCCCCCAGACACAGCGACCGCAACGCTCACGGCGACGCGGGCTGCGCCCTCGCTCACCGCCAGCGCCGCGCCGAGCGAGACATCTGCCACTGAGAGCGGCCTGGTGGGCCTGGGCACGGAGACGCCCACTGTTCGCCCGGCCACGGCCACGGCAACGCCCACGGCGACGCTCAGCCACACGCCATCGCCCACCGCCACGTCCACGCCCAGCGCTACCGACACGGCGACGCCTGATTTCGAGGCCACAGCGGAGGCGCTGGTTGCCGAGCGGCTGACTCAGACTGCGCAAAGCTGGACGAGCACGCCCACGCCCGATTTCGAGGCCACAGCGGAGGCGCTGGTCGCCGAGCGGCTGACTCAGACTGCGCAAAGCTGGACGAGCACGCCCACGCCCGATTTCGAGGCGACGGTCGAGGCGATGGCCAATGCCGCCATGACGGCGACGGCTGCCGCCTGGACAGACACGCCCACGCCCACCGACACGCCGACGCCCACCGACACGCCGACGGAGACGCTGACCCCTTCGCCAACGGTCACGCCCCCCGCCACGCCTTCACCCGTCCCGACAGCGACGCCGCCGCCCAGCGCCGGGCCGGTCGTCTTCCCGCCGCCGCCCGGCGCGACCTCCCTGCCGGTGGGCAGCGCCAACGTCGCCTGGGAGCCAGTCATCGGCGACTATCGCGGCATCCCGCTGGTGGGCGTGCCGCCCGGCTGCTTCATGATGGGCAGCGAGGAAGGCGACGTTGACGAGAAGCCAGTGCGCCGCGTCTGCCTGAGCGCCTACTGGATCGGCCAGACGGAAGTCACCAACGCGCAGTACGCCGCCTGCGTGAGCGCGGGGGCGTGCGCGCCGCCGCGCGACCGAACCGCCTTCGACAACCCGGCCCTGGCCGATCACCCGGTGACATGGGTCTCGTGGTTCGACGCCGCCGCTTTCGTCGAGTGGATCGGGGCGGCGCTGCCCACCGGCGCGCAGTGGGAATTCGCCGCGCGCGGGCCGCAAAGCTGGACATACCCCTGGGGCGACAGCCCGGCCACGTGCGCCCTGGCCAACCTGGAACGCTGCACGAGCGGCACCAGCCCGGTGGGAGCCTATCCGGACGGGGCGTCGTGGGTGGGCGCGCTCGACCTGGCCGGCAATGCCTGGGAATGGGTGGCCGATTACTACGCGCGCGATTATTACGCGACGCTGACCGATGGCGCGCTCGACCCGCTCGGCCCGCCCTTTGGCGATATGCACAATGTGCGCGGCAGCTCGTGGGAGAACGAAGCGCGCTACGCGCGGGCTTTCTACCAGGGCGGCAATTACCCGGACTACGTGACCTACGTGCTCGGCTTCCGCATCGCCGTGCCCGCCGGCCTCGGCGAGACGCAGTCATCCGCGCCCGCCGGCCCGCCCACACCGACGCCGCTCGGCGGGGGCCGGGGGGAGTTCGCTTTTGTCTCCGAGCGCGACGGCAACCGCGAGATTTACGCGATGAGCGTGGACGGGTCGAACGTGCGCCGCCTGACCAACAACCGCGCCAACGACCGCGATCCGGCCTGGTCGCCGGACGGGATGCGCCTGGCTTTCTATTCCGACCGCACGGGCAACGCCGACATCTACGTGATGGACGCTGATGGCGGCGGCCTGCGCAACCTGACCAACCACCCGGCCAACGAGTACCGCCCCGCCTGGTCGCCGGACGGGACGCGCCTGGCTTTTACGTCCGATCGTGGCGGAAGCACCGAAATCTATGTGATGAACGACGATGGGAGCAGCTTACAACGCCTGACCGGGCCGGGGTCGTACAGCGGCAGCCCGGCCTGGTCGCCGGATGGGATGCGCATCGCCTTCAATTCCTCGCGCGGCGGGGATGACGAAATCTACGTGATGAACGCCGACGGGAGCGGCCAGACGCGCCTGACCTTCAGCCCTGGCAATGACGGCCTCTCCGCCTGGTCGCCGGACGGGACGCAGATCGCCTTCCAGTCCAACCGCGACGGGCGATTTGCGATCTACACGATCGGCTCCGATGGGTCCGGTCAGCGCCGCCTGACGACGGCAGGCTCCAATGACTGGTGGCCAGAGTGGACAGCGGACGGGCAGTTTATCGCCTTCATCTCCGACCGCGACGGAGTCGGCGCGATCTACCTGATGGCGGCGGACGGGAGCAATCCACGCCGCCTGACCCCACTCAGCTCGTGGAACGACAGCCCGACCTGGCGGCGCGCGCCGGACGGTGCGCACTCTGAGCTTGTCCCCACGCCCGCTGCATCTGAGTCAGGCGTTGCCCGCATCAGGGGCGGCGAGGGGGTCAATGTCCGATCCGGCCCCGGCACCAACTATCCCATCGTCCTGTCCGCCAACCGGAGCAGCTCGCTCGAGCTGCTGAGCCTGCGCAATGAGTGGGTTTACGCGCAAGTTGACGAGTCTTATGGTTGGATTTACCGGGATTTGCTGGACTACAGCGGCGACCTGCGCAGCCTGCCCGCCCCGGAAGCGGCAGGAGTCCCGCTCTGCGATCCGCCGGGCAGCAACACTGCGTCCAATTGGGCACGGGTGCACTGGCGGCTTGGCTGCCCGGCCAGCAGCGAGCGATCCATGCTGGGAACCTCGCAGCCATTCGCCAAGGGCGTCATGGTTTATCGCAGCGAGCCATCGCGGATGATCTATGTGATTCTGGACGATGGTCGCTGGGCCGTCTATGATGACGACTGGTCCCCTGGCACAGTTCTCACCTGTTCCGGGCAGTATATTGACCGCGGCTTCGGCGAGGTCTACTGTGACAATCCGGGTGTCGCGCGCGTGCTGGGGCGGGCGACGGGTGTCGAGCGCCCAGGTTCGGTCATGTTCATTCAGGAATTTGAGCGCGGGATCATCCTGGGCATCGAGCGGGTGGGAACCCGCGTCTTGTATACGGATGATGTTACTGACTTCTGACGCCCTGCGCCCAGCCCCCCCTTCTGCAGGGCGCGGCGGGTGGGACAGGGCTGACCGGAGTTTACAAAACCTCAACGATTTATTTGACGGGGCGCTTAAAAATCACTAAAATCGGGTTCCTTCAAGCGGCAAGCTGCTCGAAGCACTTCGTCACCTGATTTTTATGCAAAGGAGTTGCGCTATGAAGAAGGTATCCATTGTCGTGATGTGGGTGCTGATCGCGGTTCTGGCTTCCCCGCTACTGTCGGTTGCCCCTGCCACCCGTGTCCTGGCCCAGGACGACACGCTGACCGTGCTGTGTACCCCACAGGAAGACTGGTGTGTCGCCATGACGCAGGCGTTCGAAGAGGAAACCGGCATCGAGACGAACTATGTCCGCATGTCGTCGGGCGAGTCGCTGGCCCGCATCCGCGCCACCCAGGACGACCCGGAATTCTCCGTGTGGTGGGGTGGCCCGGCGGATGCGTTCATCGCGGCCAATGAAGAGGGGCTGCTCGAGCTATACGAGCCAGAGCTGGCTTCGGTGCTGCCGGAGAAGGCCGTCGGTGAGGATCATTCCTGGCACGGCATTTACATGGGGGCGATCGGCTTCTGCTCCAACGTGGATTATCTCGAAGAGCTTGGGGTAGAGCCGCCCACCTCGTGGGAAGCCCTGCTCAATCCTGCGCTGAAGGGCAACATCGCAATGGCGCACCCCGCGACCTCTGGCACGTCGTTCACGTCGTTCTGGACGATTGTGACGCTGCGGGCTGACGAGTTGGAAGCCGCAGAAGAAGGCACCGGCTACGACGAAGAAGGCAACCCGACCGAAGCTGCCATTGACGCCGCGTTCGAGTACTTCGCAGAGCTTCACAAGAACATCCTCCAGTACACCCGCTCCGGCTCGGCCCCCGGCCAGATGGCTGCAACCGGCCAGATCGCCGTCGCGATCATCTTCGCGCATGACTGCGTGAAGCTCCAGGTCGAAGGCTTCCAGGACGTGGTGGTCAACACGTTCCCCGAAGAAGGCACCGGCTACGAGATCGGTGGCATGGCCCTGATCAAGAACGGCCCGGAACCGGAAGCGGCCAAGCAGTGGATCGAGTGGGCGCTGACCCCTGAGGTGCAGGCCATCGGCGCGACGGTGAACTCGCTGCAACTGCCGACCAACCCGAACACGCCAGTCTCTGAGCTTTCGCCGAAGTTCGAAGACATCAACCTGGTGGATTACAACTTCGTGGCGGCGGGGATGCATCGCACCGAGATGGTCGAGCGCTTCGACGCCGAGATCGCTCCGCAGCCCACTCAGTAACGGGCGCTTCGCCATCCTGACCGTCTATCTTCGGCGGTGGAGCCACTGCATCGCAGGCGCTCCACCGCCGGATCACTTGATTACACGTCAACGGAGATAGTCACCGTGGAAACCGCCAGCACCAAGCGCCGCAGCTCGCCTCTTCAGGCCCTCGCTCGCAGCCGTCGGATCGCGGAATTCTGGCGCATCTTTCAGGACCCAGTCCTCTTTATCGGGCTTGTTCTGGTCGTGTTGTTCGTCGTCATCACGATCATCCATCCGATTTATGCGATGGTTGAGGAAAGCCTGACCGTGAAGGGGAAGGCGCTGTTCGAGCGCTACCTCAGCTCCCCGGTTTACCAGCATATCATCCGCAACACGATGGAAATGGGGCTGTTGGTGGCCGCCGTCGGCACCTTCGTCGGCTTCACAATCGCTTACGTCCAGGTCAAAGTCGCCGTCCCGTTCAAGCGCCTGATTCACATCCTGGCGATGGTACCGATCATCTCGCCGCCCTTCGCGGTGGCGACGGCGGCGCTGCTGCTCTTCGGGCGCAACGGCATTATCTCGTATGGAATTTTTGGCGAGCGTTATGATATTTATGGGCTGGACGGGTTGACCCTGGTGCTGGCGCTGTCCTATTTCCCGGTCGCCTATCTCAACCTGCGCGGGATGATGCAGGCTCTCGACCCGGCTCTCGACGAAGCGGCGACCAATCTCGGCGCGAACAGATGGCGCATCTTCCGCACCGTCACCGTGCCGATGCTGATCCCCGGCATTGCGGGGTCGTTTCTGCTGCTGTTCGTCGAGGCGATTGCCGACCTGGGCAACCCCCTGGTGCTGGGCGGCAATTACGAGGTGCTCGCCACGCGCATCTACGTCTCGATTGTCGGCCTGTACGACACCACTGCCGCCGCCGTGCTGTCGGTGATTCTGCTGGTGCCGTCGCTGCTGGTCTTCATCGTTCAGCGTTACTGGATCAGCCGCACTTCGGTCGTCTCGGTCACCGGCAAGCCGACCGGCACACCGCAGATGATCCGGCACCCGCTGGTGGTCTGGCCGCTGTTTGCAGCGGTGATGTTCGTGCTGCTGCTGATCGTGCTGATCTACGGCGTGATCTTCGCCGGGGCCTTCACCAAGATTCTGAACGTCAACAACACGCTGACGCTCGACCACTTCGATTTCGTGATCAATGGCTATGGCTCCGAAGCGATGAAGGATACGACCCAGCTAGCGGCCATCGCCACGCCAATCGCCGGCGTGCTGGGTATGCTGATCGCGTTTCTGGTCGCGCGCAAAAAGTTCACTGGCCGCCATGCGCTGGACTTCGCGACAATGCTCGGCATCGCTGTGCCCGGCACGATCCTGGGCATCGGTTACCTGCTGGTCTTCAACAGGCCGCAGACGGTCGCCCTGCCGGTCATCGGAACCATCACCCTCATTCCCAAGCTGACCGGCGGGCGCGCGATTTTTGGCGGCGCGATCGCGATCGTGCTGGTGTACATCGTGCGCAGCGTGCCGGCGGCGCTGCGCGCCGGAGTCGCGGCGTTGTCGCAGATTGACCCGGCCATCGAAGAAGCGTCAATCAGCCTCGGCGCGGACAATTTCGGGACCTTCCGCCGGATCACCCTGCCATTGATCCGGCCTGCGTTCTTCTCCGGCCTGATCTACGCCTTCGCACGCTCGATGACAACCATCTCGGCGATCATCTTCCTGACGACGCCTGGCACCAAGATTATGACGCACCAGATTCTGAACGAAGTCGAAAACGGGCGGTACGGCAATGCCTTCGCTTATTGCGTGATTTTGATCGCGATCGTGCTGGTTGCGATTGGGATTCTGGCGGTGGCGGTGGGCACATCCTCCGGCGCCGAGAAGACGATAGAAGGAGCCGCGTAAATGGCTGCCAGTCAGGCGGGGACTCTGGTTCTCGAAACTGTGTCCAAACTTTTCCCTCAGCGCAGCGGACAGGGGGATGTGCGGGCCGTCGATCGGGTCTCGCTGACGATCGAGCCGGGCGAGTTCGTCACGCTGCTGGGGCCATCGGGCTGCGGCAAAACCACGACGCTGCGCCTGATCTCCGGCTTTGAGATGCCCACGTCGGGGCGGATTTTGCTCGACGGGAAGGACATCTCGCATCGCCCCCCCAACAAGCGCGACATGGCGATGGTCTTCCAGAGCTATGCGCTGTTTCCGCACATGACCGTCTTCAACAACGTCGCTTACGGGCTGCGCGTGCAGCATACGGCGCGGGGCGACATCCGCCAGCGCGTGCAGCGCGTGCTGGAGCTTATGAGCCTGGGCGGTCTGGGCGAGCGCCGTCCGCACGAGCTGTCGGGCGGCCAGCAGCAGCGCGTTGCGCTGGCTCGCTCGCTGGTGGTCGAGCCGCGCGTCTTGCTGTTCGACGAGCCGCTGTCCAACCTGGACGCCAAGCTCCGCGTCCAGATGCGCAGCGAGATCCGCAATCTCCAGCGCCGCCTGAACATCACCAGCGTCTATGTGACGCACGACCAGGTCGAGGCGATGGCGATGTCTGACCGGATCGTCGTCATGAACAACGGGCAGATCGAACAGATAGGATCGCCGGAAGAAATCTATCGGCACCCGGCGTCGCGCTTCGTGGCGGACTTCATCGGGCGGGCGAACTTCCTGGACGCCACCGTCGAAGCCGCCGGCGACAACCAGGCAACCGTCACCTTGCTGGGGCAGACCGCGACGCTGTCCACCAGCGCACCGCTGCGCCCCGGCGATCGCGCCATCGCGGTGCTGCGCCCTGAAGTGCTCAGGCTCGAAGAAAACTCCGCGCTGGAGCAGGTCGTCATCGAGCAGGCGATGTACCTCGGCTCGACGATCGAGTACATCGTTCGCCTGGGCCAACAGCGCCTGATTATCGTGGACGCCGACCCGCATCTCGGTCGAGTGTTCGGCGAGGGAGCGACCGTCGGGCTGGCGTTCAAGCCTGAAACGGTCCATCTGCTGGCCGAACCCGTCGCCTGATACCGGCGATCAGTCTCTCCCATACGCTGAGCGCCCGCGCCGCGCGCCGGGCGTTTTTGATTGGCGTTGCCGGCGGCAGTTCTGCGCCCTACAGAATCTGCCCCATCATGGCCGCGACCGCCTGGTAGACCGGCGAGTCGTCGCCCAGCTCGACCAGCGGGCGCCCGCTGAACTCGAACTCGACCAGCTTCTCATCGCCCGGCACTGCGCCCAGCAGCGGCAGATCAAGCTGCGCGATGCGCGCTTGCAGCGGGGGCGGGATCACCCCGCCGGGCACGTTGTTGAGGACGAGATAAGCCGCGTTGATGTTGATGCCCAGCTCGTGGCGGAACGAAGCGATGCGCTCGGCGGCGACAATGCCGCGCTGCGTCGCGTCGCTGACGACGAGCAGCGCCTCCACGTCGCGCGTGGTGCGCCGGCTGAGGTGCTCCATGCCCGCCTCGTTGTCAATGACCACATAGCGGTAGTTCTTGCTGATGCTGTCCACCACTTCGCGCAGGTTGTGGTTGACGGCGCAGTAGCAGCCGGGGCCTTCGGAGCGCCCCATAGCGATCAGGTCGAAGCGCGAGCCTTCGGACAGCGCGGCGCGCACCTCATAGTCCAGGTATTCGCGCTTGGTCAGGCCGCCGTTCAGCGCGCCCATCGCCGCCCCGCCCGCCGTCAGGGACTCCTTGACCTTTTCCAGCAGCCCCTCGCGGATGTCGCCAACCGTCCAGTCCAGGCCCAGGCCGAGCACCATGTTCAGGTTGCTGCTGGGGTCGGCGTCAATGGCCAGGATGGCCCCGTGCTGCGTCTGGGCCAGGTACTTGATGATCATGGCAGCGATGGTCGTCTTGCCCACGCCGCCCTTGCCCGCCAGGGCGATAGTCGTCGTCATCGGCGTTCAATCTCCGCGCTCAGCGTCGCGGCCATGCGCTCAGCAGACTGGCGCAGAGCCGGGACGAAATCGTATACGGCGAGGCCGCGCCGGTCGGCTTCCTGCACGGCCAGGTCAGCGGGCAGCGTGCCCAGCAGGGGCAGGCCGGGTGTCTCGGCGGCCAGGAAGGCGGCCTCCTCCTCGTCGCGCACCTTGTTGCCGACCAGCCACAGCCGCGTCAGGCCGATGTCCGCTGCCAGCTTCTTGATCTGGGCGGCGGTGCCCAGGCTGCGCCGCGTCGGCTCGACGACGACGATCATCGCGTCCACGAAGTCTACCGTCGCCCGGCCCAGATGCTCGACGCCCGCGTACATGTCCAGGATCAGCACGTCATCCTGGCGGAAGAGCAGGTGCGTGAACAGCGTCTTGAGCATGGCGCTCTCCGGGCAGATGCAGCCCGATCCGCCCAGGTCCACCGATCCCATCTCCAGCAGGCGCACGCCGCGATGCGTGGCGCTGAAGCGCTCCGGCAGGTCGTCCACGCGCGGGTTGAGCGTGAAAAAGCCGCCGACGGTGCCCGGCTTGGCCCCGGTGCGCTCCTCGATCAGCGCGTCCATCTCGGCGATGGGGCGCAGATGGGCGCGCAGGTCGGGCGGGAAGCCAAGCGCCCCGGCCAGGCACGGCGCAGGATCGGCGTCCACGGCCAGCACGTCGCGCCCGGCGTCGGCGTAAACCTGGGCGAGCAGGGCCGTGAGCGTCGTTTTGCCCACGCCCCCCTTGCCGCTGATGGCGAGTTTCATAGGGAGTCCTCGGTTGTCAGTGATCGGTTATTGGTTGTTGGTGATCTGTGGCCGGACAAGCTCACAATATCCTCTGACCGCTGAAAGCTAAAAGCTGAAAGCTGACCACTGATCACCGCTCTCACAGCAACACCGCGCCCGCACGATGATCGTCCCTGGGCGCGGTGTCTGGTCGCAGGCACCAGACTTCGGAAGTCTGGCAGACTTCGGAAGTCCCCTTCAAGCCAGCCCGGTTGCGCCTAACGGGCCGCCGCGCCCGCCTTCGCTGGCGCTTCCTGGGGCGGCACGAAGTTCGACGGCAGCAGCCCGGCCTCGGTGACAATGCGCGGGACGATCTCCTCCCAGCCGACGGCCATCAGGTGAATGCCGTGCACGCCCTGCTTGCTCTTGATCGCTTCGATCAGCTCCAGCGTGATGGTGATCGCCTCTTCCTGCACGCCGTCGCCCGCCGCTTCCAGGCGCTTGATCAGCCGCTCCGGGATGACCACGCCCGGCACCTCGTGATGCATGTAGTGGGCCATCTTCAGCGACTTGAGCGGCGTGACGCCCACCAGCACGAACACCTTGTCCAGGATGTCGCGCTTGGCCAGCTCGTTGAGCCAGACTTCGAAGCCGTCGGCGTCATAGACCAGGTTGGTCTGGAAGAACTGCGCCCCGGCGTTGACCTTCTTATGCTCGCGCAGGGCCTGGAATTCGGGCCGCGAGGCGAACGGTGCTGCTGCCGCGCCCAGGAACATCTTGGGCGGGAACTTGATCGGACGCCCGTCGAGGTAGTGCTCTTCGTCGCGCATCCGGCGCAGCACCCACAACATCTGCACCGAGTCCAGGTCAATGATGTCCAGCCGCCCCAAGGGGGGTGGCCCCATGCGCCCGCTGTCACCGGAGAGCACCAGCACGTTGCGCACGCCCAGGGCGCTCGCCCCCAGCATCTCCGATTGCAGCGTGGCCCGCGTGCGGTCGCGACCCTGCATCTGCATGACCGGCTCGGCCCCGTGCTGCACGGCAATGGTGCTGCAGGCCAGGCTGGACATGCGCGCTGTGGCCGAGGGGTTGTCGGTGAAGTTGACGGCGGCGACATAGGGCTTCACCAGGTCAATATTCTGACCGAGCTTGCCCGTCGCCGTGCTCAGCGGGGGCGCAACCTCTGCCGTGACGACGAACTCGCCAGCGCGCAGCCGCCGCTCCAGCTCGGAGACCGGCTCAGTATAGGCGGGCGGGTGATACTTGTCGTCGCCCTGCCACCAGTCCGGCTGGCGCACCGGGCGGAAGACGGCGTCCCAGTTGGCGGCGCGCCTGGCCGGGTCGCGCGAGAGCATCCCGCCGACGAACCTGGTCGTGCCCACCTTGCGCACCTGGCGGTAGATGTCGCCCCAGGTCTCGGTGCCGACCTTGTCCCAGTCGAGCGGGGGCAGCACTTCGAGCAGCTTCTCCTGGCGACCCATCTTGAACGACCGCTCGTAAATCTTGTACCACACGCAGGCGCGCGTGGGATCTACGTAGCAGTGTTCCTCGGTGGAGCCGCCGCAGGGGCCGTTGCGCACGCCCTTGGGACATTCCATCGGGCAGATGAAGGCGGTTTCTTGCAGCAGACAGTTGCCGCACATACGGCAGCCGAACATCGGCCCCTTGACCATGCGCTCGATACGGGCCAGCATACGCCGGCGGAAGGTCTCGCGCTTGAAGGGGTAAAACGGCGGCTGCCAACGTCGGACGGGTGTGAATCCGGGCATCGGAGCATGTCCTTTGGCACCTGATGGCGCCACTCAGGGTGTCGGCGACTCGCCAGACACACGCACCATTGTAGAGGATAGCACAGGGCGCGGCCCAGTGCAGAATCTCAGTTATTTATCATCGAAAACTCACAATCAGCGAGAGGCGCCCTGCCCTTACTGCTGAAGGTAGCTGTCCGCGTAGATGACCTTGTTGAGCAGAATCTGCACCGTCTTCCAGATGGCCGCCTGCTCCGGGTCGCCCAGGTCCACGTCTTCGATCTGCGGCTGTTCCATCGCCTGCACCCGGTCGTGAATCTTGAGGTACAGGCGGCCCAGGGCCGTGCTCTCGTCGCGCTGCTCGATGACGCGGATGACCTCGTTCTGCTCCTGGTCGAACGGGTCGGCGATCATCATCTGCAGGCCGGCCCCCATCAGCATGGCGCAGTAGACGCGGTTGATCAGCGGGCGGCCTTCGCGCGGGACGGCGTTGGAGACGTTGGACAGCCCGACCGAAATCTGCGGGGCCGGGTCCCACACGTAGGGCAGCATACGTACCGCCTCGATGCACTCCGGGCAGTATTCCTGGCAGCCGGAGACGGTGAGCACCAGCGGGTCTACGATCAGGTCTTGCACGGGGTAGTCAATCTCGACCATGCGCGGGATGAGCTGCTCGACGGCGATGTTGACGCGCTCGTCGGCGCTGATCGGGATGCCGCTGGTGCCCATCGTCAGGGCGATCAGCTTGGCGTTGTACTGCTTGGCGACGAGCGGCACTTTCTCCAGCCGCTCCGGCTCCGCCGACGTCGAGTTGATGATCGGCTGGGCTTTGGTCACCTTCTTCAGGCCGGCCTCAATGCCCTGCAGATTGGTGCTGTCGAAGACCAGCGGCACGTCCACCACCGCCTCGACCGTCTCGACCATCCAGGGGAAAACCTCTTCCCAGTCCTTTTTGCGCGGGCCGAGGTTGAGGTCCACCGCCTGCGCGCCCGCCTCCACCTGGCGCACAGCCAGGTCCATGAAGAATTCGCGGTCTTTGGCGGCCAGCGCCTCTTTGACCCTGGGCGAAATGATGTGAATATTCTCACCGATGATGTACATGGTCTTGTCCTTTTCCGTGTCGGTAATCGGTCGCACGAAATAGGGCTGGCCTGTCGGCGCCCGCGCGGACGCCCCAGGCAGCCTGGCCGGACTCTAGGCCCCGCCGTTCTTGGTTTCTACCGCTGCCTGCACCGACGGGAAATGCGACAGATCGGTGTGCGGCAGGAACAGCGCCGATGTGAACGCTTCGTAGAACGTGTTATCCGCCGATAGCTCGATATAGGTCATGCGGCTGGCGATGTCCTTGATGCGGTTGCGCGCCCGGCGATCGAGCAGCGCCAGGTACGCCCCCTTGATGGACGTGTTGCCCAGGAACTGGAAGCGATCCCAGGGCATGTCGGGCAGCAGGCCGATCTGAATGGCCTTCTCGACATTGATGTATTTGCCGAACGAGCCGCCCACCAGCACCTGCTCCACGTCGTCGAGCGTGAGGCCGACGCTCTGCGCCAGCACGGTGAAGCCGGCGTAGATGGCCGCCTTGGTGCGGATCAGGTTGTCCATGTCCACATCGGTGACGACGATGTCGCTGCCTGTGGCGCTGTCGGCGGCCCAGCAGACGACGTACTCCGGGCCGTGCTCGCCGACGCGCACGCGCGGGGTGGGCAGGTGCGTGTTGATGTGCCCGCCTTTGTCCACCACGCCGGTCAGGAACATCTCGGCCAGCAGCGAGATCAGGCCGCTGCCGCACAGTCCGCGCGGCTTGACACCGCCGATCACGCGGTAGGTCGGCTCGTAGGTGTCGCCGTTGACCCACACCTCCTCGATGGCCCCTTTGGTGGCGCGCATCCCATGCTGCACACCACTGCCCTCGAAGGCCGGCCCCGCCGAGGCAGCGACCGTCACCAGCCAGTCCTTGTTGCCGAGCACGATCTCACCGTTGGTGCCCACGTCAATGAACAGCGTCACCAGGTCGGTGTCGTCCAGGCCGGACGAGAGCACGCCTGCCGTGATGTCTGCGCCCACGTAGCTGGCCACCCCCGGCAGGCAGTCCACCGTCGCGTCCGGGTGGATGGCCAGGCCCACTTCGTGCGCCGTCAGGGTGGGCACGTGGTTGACGGCGGTGACGAAGGGCATCAGGCGGATGCTGCGGGCCGGGATGCCCAGCAGCAGGTGAGTCATCGTGCTGTTGCCGGCGATGGTCGCTTTCATGATCTCGGTCGGGGCGATCTGGACGCGCTGGCAGGCTTCTTCGACCAGTGTCTTGATCGTGCCCAGCACCAGGTCGCGCAGTTCTTCGCCGCCGCTGCCTTTGCCGCTGTAGATGATGCGCGAGATGACATCTTCGCCGCGCGCGATCTGGCCGTTGTACTCGGCCACCTGCGCGTGAACTCGCCCTGTCAGCAGGTCTACCAGCCACAGCGAGACGGTCGTCGTGCCGATGTCAATGGCCACGCCCCACAGCGGCGCGTCTTCGCTCACCGCGCCGCGCTTCAGCTCGATCAGGCGCACCGGGCAGTGCGGGCAATCCCACGCTTCGGCGTCGAGGACCACCGTCATCTGCCAGTCCCCCCGGCGCAGGATGTGCCCGATACGGCGAAGCTGCATCAGCGAGATCTGCGCCTCGGCCAGGCGCGCGTGCTGGCGCAGCGCCTTCTGGATGCGGCTCCAGTCGTCGGTCTGGTCGTCCAGGCTGGGCGGCGCGGTTGTCAGCGTCACGCGGTGAATCGGCTGGACGCGGGCCGGCTCGTAACCCTCCGGCACCTGGACTTCGGCTGCCGTGCGATCCGTCGTCAGCCGCCGCTCGATCTTCTCCTGGGGCGGGACGACGACGTGCACATCGCCTTCGACAACCGCCTGGCAAGCGAGCGCGTAGCCCGCTGCCACATCTTCGGCGGACAGGCGCAGCGCGCTGCGGCGGCGGACGGTGCCGGCGGTCACCTGCACGGCGCAGCGCCCGCAGCGCCCTTGCCCGCCGCACGGCTGGGCGATCTCCACTCCGGCCCGCCGTGCGGCCTCGGTCAGCCGCGTCCCGGTCGGCACCGTGACCGGGCCGGCGGCGATATCAAATGTGACAGTGTGCTCAGCCATCAGCCGTGTTTACAACGCCTGTTTCATGAACGACGGGATGTCCACCGCCTCGCGCGGGCCGACGCGCACATCCCAGTCGGGCAGCTCTTCTTCCAGCTCGCCAGAGAGCACGGCCACATGGCCGGGCAGCACGATCCGCCTGGTGCTGACCTTCTCGGCCAGCCCGAACTCCTTGACTGATTTGGCGATGCGCTCGGCGTCGAACTTGCCGGCGGCCCAGGCGGTCAGCACGCTCATGCCTTCGGCGTCGGTCACCAGCAGCCAGGCGGGCAGCCCGGAGCCTTCGACCTCGTTGGCCACGCTGAAGTAGGTGATGCTGAAGTTGGTGGTGACCATCACCGGCGATTCCGGTGTCGGGCTGTTCAGCTCGTAGACGCCCGGCTGCACCTGGATCGGCTTCTGCGGATCGGTGTACAGGTTCTCGCGCAGCACGAGCAGCCCATAGGCCAGCTCCGGCGTGAAGGTGTCCAGCACGACAAACCCGGCGTACTTGGCGATGGCCTGCGCCGCCAGCAGCGACTCGTAGGCTGGGTCGGGCGCATCGCCGGGGATGGCCAGGATGGGGTAACCAGCCGGGCGCAGGTTTTTTTTCAGCGCCAGCCGGCGAAGCTGGGTGTAGAGGCCCAGCGACGTGCCCAGGTGCCGGGCAGTGGGGGCCAGCGCCAGGTCGTCCAGGCCCTTGTCTTTCAGCTTGCTGCTGAGGGCGACCAGGCCGTCGAGCGTGTCAGCGATGACCGACAGCGGTGCGCCGACGCTCTTGGCCAGGTCCGCCATCGCGCCCCAGTTGGCCGAGTCTGCGCCGTGAATGAGCGGAGCTTCGCCATCAATGGCCTTCAGCCCGGCGGCGATCACCGCCGGATCGCGACCTATCAGGATCAGCGGGCGCTCGCTCACTTCGCGCACAGCGCCCACCGCGTCGGCGAAAGCCGCCGGGTCGCCCTTGACCGCCTCGACCGCGAAGCCGTCCAGGGCCAGGTCCATGCCCACGTAGTTCACTTTATAGGCTTCGGCGGCGGATACTTTCGCTTTGATCGCATCGCGCGGCTGATCGTCGCGCACGCGCACGAACAGCCCCGGCTTGTGGAAGAAGCGTTTTTCGTGGCGGAACATCACCGTCTCGTTGCCCGCTTTGACCTCGTGGCCGTCGGCCTTGAGCGTGATCAGGCGCACGGGCGGCTGCGCGGCGGCGGAGAGCTTCTCCTTCGCTTCGCCGCTGACATAGGGGCAGGCGGCAAGCTCGGCCTGTTTGGCGGCCAGCTTCATGGCGAAGGCCATGCAGGTGGGGAACCCACATTCCTTGCAGTTGGTCTGCGGCAGCAGTTGGTAGATCTGAATGCCTGAGAGTGCCATCGTTGTCTCCTCAACGGATGCTCTGCCGGCCAGTGCCCGGCCTAAGAGCCGGGGCGCAGCGGCGCGGAGGGCCGGGCGAGCGGCGGGCGCACCACGTTAATGCCCAGATCGGTCAATTCGTCATCGTTGTGGGCGGCCAGGTGCCGCAGCAACTGGCGATAGGACAGCATGGCCGCCGGATAGGTGATGCCACCGCGCTGGGGCATCAGGAACAGCATCCGCACGCCCAAATCCCGCATGATCTGCGCGGCGGCAGCCAGCGGAATATCCGGGCGCACGTGGGGAATCGCCTCGTTCATCACGTCTTCGGCGGTCAGCCCGGCGCGGTCGGGACGCCCGTAGGCGGTCACCAGCTCGTCCTGGCCCACCACGCCGACGGCGTGCCCGTCCTCGTTGAGCACGACCACGCCTTCCAGGTCATGGGTCAGCAGCAGCCGCGCGATCTCCGCGACGGGCGCATCCGGCGCGCAGGTCACCGCCGGGCCGATCAGCTCGCGGACCAGGGTGCGCGCGCTCATGAGCGTTCCCTCCGCACCGGCTGGCCGGGCGCGGCGCCGAGACGCTGGCGGCGGGCCGCGTCGCGCTTCTGCGCGTAAAGCTGCATCGGCGACTGGCGTGCGGCGCGGATGCCCAGGTCGGCCAGCTCGGCGTCGCTGCGCGCGGCGAGATGGCGCAGGAAATGGCGGTAGGATAGCTGGGCCGCCGGATAGCTGATGCCCGTCGTGTTGTGCATCAGGAAGACGACGCGCCAGCCTTTGTCGCGCATCAGGCCCGCCGCTGCGACGAGTGGGATGTCGGGCGGCAGCTCTGGCACATCCTCGCGCATGATCGCGGCGGCGGTCAGGGCGCGCGGCGTTTCGTGCTGGTACGCGCCGATCAGCTCGTGCTGCGTCACCGCCCCGACGGCGTGGCCCTCGTGGTCGAGGACGATCACGCCGTCGAGGTTGTGTTCGAGCAGCAGCCGCGCGATCTCGGCGACGGTGGCATCCGGCGTGCAGGTGAGGACGCCCACAGTCATCAGGTCGCGCACAAGGTGGCGTTGGGTCATCGGGCGGCGTCCATCTCTCAGTTGCTGACGGGGTCAGCGAGGGGCAGCCTGGCGGGCCGCCCCTCGCGCCGAGTCATCATCGGGCGCTCATCAGGTCGTCAATGGCCAGGCGCACCCGCTTGACGCTCTCCGGGTGGCGCAGCACGACGATGTTCGCCGCCGACTCGACCAGGGCCATGGCGGTCAGCGTCTCCCAGTGGATGGCACGCGCTTCCCAGTCGCCCCAGGCCTCCGGCACGCCGCTGCCCACCTTCGCCTCCTTGGCTTTCCAGGTTTCGTAGCCGGGCGTGACGATCATCGGAAGCTGGGTCATGGCGTCGCCTTGCAGGGCTGCCAGGCGCAGGCGCTCCATCACCGAGTAGCCGTATTCAATGCCATAGCCCAGGGCGCCGGTCGTCGGGTCCATCAGCACGCGGTCGAGCGGCAGGCCCATGTCGCTGATCAGGATATTGAGCTGCTTGGCCAGGTTGACATCCATCGCCGTGCGGGCGATGACCAGGTGATTGTTGGCCATCGCGGTGGCGATGATGGTGCGGTAGTTTTTGTCCTCGCACAGGCCGAGCGCCAGCCGTTCGCCCGCGGTCGCTTCGGCGATGGGCACCAGCAGGGCGTTGTCGGCCTCGGCCTGGCCCGGCCCCCAGACGATCAGCGGCAGGGCGCTGGCCTGGAGCACGGCTTTGGTCACGGCGACGGCGCGCTCTGGCGTGTTGGGCTTGCCGTCGGCGTCGGTGAGGCTCAGCGCCAGCACCAGGGCATCGGCCCCGGCGCTTTCGGCGGCTTTGGCCCACGCTGCCGGGTCGTTGGCGGCCTCGCCCCACGCCTGCAGCAGCACCGGCGGCCAGTCGTCCGGGCGGCGGTCTTCGATCTCGATGGCTACCGCTGGCCGATGCGGGATGTCGCCCTCGAAGAACATGAAGGGCAGGGCGCTCTCGCCGCCAACGGTCAGAGCGCGGGCGCGCGTGCCGCCCTGTTCTTTGGTCGCGCCAAGCGTCACCTCGCGCACCCTGCCGGGCCACTTCTCCTTGACGATCTCCGTCTTGGTCTCGGCGCTCGCCCAGGGCTTGTCGGGCGGCAGCGCCTTCTTGGGCGGAGCAGGCGGCGCGGGCGGCGCAGCAGGCTTGGGCGGCGCGACGGGAGCCGCGGCCTGTACCGGTTCGGCAGGTGGAGCCGGTGGCGCGGACGGGGCCGGCGGTGGGGCAGCCTGCACGGGCACAGCGAGGGCCGGCGGCGGAGCAGCCTGTACGGGCACGGCGGGCGCCGGTGGCGTGGGCACGCTGCTCACGTCCGCGCCAAGCTCGCGCGCGGCAGCCAGCAGACCGGCAGCCAGCGCGCGGCGAAGCTGGTCGAAGAACGCCGCGCTCGCGTCTCCCAGCGCAGTGGGAGGCACCGGGGCCGGCGGCTGTTGGGCTGCCGGGCCTTGGGGTGCGCCCGGATCGCCGGGCGGCAGATCGGCTGGTACAGGTTCAGGGGTCATAGCGGGTTCTGGCTCCGCCTGTGCTGCGAACGCAGCCGGTGCTGGTTCGGGCAGGGCAGGCTCCGGTTCCGGTTCAACCGCCGGCGCAGCGTCCTCCAGCGCGTCGAGCGCCACATCAAGCTCGCTGGCGCTGGCGGGCATGGCTTCTGCCGCTGCTTCCGGCGCGGCGCCGGCTTCCATCGGCCCCATGGCCAGGGCCGGGTGATTGTGCTCTTCCAGCCAGGCGACCAGCTCGCTCACGTCGGTCACGCTGCGCTCGTCGGCGATCTTTTCGAGCAGGTTGGGCATACCCTCGCGCTCGGCGGCGATCTTGAACTCGTCGGCCATCGTCTCTTTGAGGATGCTGCTCATCCATACCACGCGCTTCAGGCCGCCGTCGGCGGAGATGAACTTGGGGCTGATCAGGTAGTACTTGCCGACGCCCATCACGCCCGGCGTTTGCAGGCCGCCGCCGGCTATGCCAGCCAGGGTGCTGAAGGTCATGCCCGCCGGGGTCATGCTGGTGTCTTCGCGGCTGACGATCATCACGCCGTTCGCTTCGGGGATGAGCATGACGATGCACTCAAAGCAGCCGCAGTTCTTGACGAGCAGGCCGTTTGCCAGGTAGCTGTTGATGTCCAGCAGGCTCAGGTTGTAAACGTGCTCGTACCTGCCGTCATGTCTGATCATCTCAACGCGCGTCACGGTGTCCAGAAAGTCATCGCGCTCAAGCCAGGGTTGCAGTGTCGTGACTCTATCAGGCTGAGCTTCCAGGACTCGCGCCACATTGCCCCTGACGGGCCGTGAACGCCCAGTTGCATAGTAGTGGCGCATGGACGTGCTCAGTGTTCCTGCCGTGTCTGCCTGGGCCAGCGCCTGTCCGGCGGCATAGGGCAACACTTCCGACTGGGACTTGTCCAGCTCAACAGCATTCTCGGCCTTCAGAATTGCCAGCTTGGCGGCCCGCGCGGGGTGATGGCTGTGAATGAGCGAGGCAAACCGTCGCAGATCGGCGCCGTGCATGGTCAGCTTGCAGACCGGGCCTGCGCTGAGATGGGCCACGACGCCGAGCCGTCTCAGCAGAAGCGCCAGATGGCGCGCGGCTCGCTCGTCGCTGTGGCACAGGTATGCTTCCCCAGCGATCCAGCCGTTCTGCTCCCGAACTCGTACAGAGCCGTCTCCGTCGAAGACGCCGGCCATGAACGCCGCAATGTGCGTTTCGGGCAGAGCGAAAAGACGCTTCAAGTCCCAGGTGGGGGAGCCAGCCCGTCGGATGCCCAGCGCGTCGGCCAGAGCGCCAAAAAGCGCGTTGGCACCATAGAGGTCCATCCCTGTCTTGGTCGGGATGACAGGGCGCAGCCCGACGCTGCCGCTGTGAGTCTTTTCCCGGCGGCCCAGCGACTTGTCTGGAAAGACGCGCTCATAGACTGCCTGGACGTGGTCCAGCAGGGCCGGTTCGCTGTTGGTGAAGAAGACCTGGCATTGGTTCTTGCCCACACGGTTCAGCGCCCCGCCTGAGGCCAGGAAACCGAACAGGTAGAGCAGGTCAGGCGAGATTTCCGGCAGCGACTGGGCCGGGTTTCCGGCGGGCGGAGCCACTCGCTGGATACGTGTCTTGAGCTGCGGCCAGTCTTCGCCCAGGCTTTCGCAAACCTTGCGGTAGAGGGCAAGCGGCCAGCTTGAGCGCACCTCTGGCAGTTCTGGCAGCGCGCGGCGGGCTGCGGCCTTTGAGCCGTAAACCGTCTCCAGTTTTGCCCAGACTTCGGCGATCAGGAGATCATCGGCCATGCGCCAGCCATCCGGCAGCAGGTCTATTGCCAGTGGAGTCCGTTCCTCGACCTTAACGTGTCTGACGGCATACAGCCGGTCAGCAGCCTGCACCTCATCTGCCCGAATCCAGGCCGGCCCTGTGGGGCGATCAACCGCGACGGGATGGTTCGGCGTCAGGGTCAGCCGCTGGCCGGATTTGGTCTCCAGCTCCACCAGAAACGGCGGCGCGGGATTGCGGTGAACGCCGAGCACGCGGCTCGGCGTGATTTGGCCCTGATCGTCGAGCGTCGTAGCCTCTGCGTCGAACGGCCCCTGCTGACCCTGGTGGGCGTCTACCCATTCCCCGATGGTCGTCAGACGGCCATCAACGATCACTTCAGCGTCCGAGGTGAGGCAGGCCGTCATTGGGTTTTCTAGGATCGAATACATGGACACCTGCTGCACGGTACCGTGCGAGCCGATGGCGGCGTATTCGTTGGTGCCCGTCCAGTAGCCCTTGACCGGGTCAATGACCTGGCCGAGCTTGATCGGCTGGTTGGGACCGGTGGGGTTGATGCTGAACGACGCCTTGCAGTCCAGCCAGTTGTACGCGCCGCACAGCCCCAGCCGTTCGGGGCTGACGATGCAGACGTGGTCTGGCGCGAAGGATTGGCAGTTCTTGACGATCACGCCGTTGACCACGTAGTTGTGCGTATGCTCGACGCTGAAGTTGTAGACGCGCTCACCCTGGCTGGGGACGGAGACGACCTCGCTGATTTTCTGGAAGCGCACGTCGGCTTGCGTCCAGGCCCGCAGCGCCGCGTAATCTGCGTCGTCGGGCGGGACTATGTCGCTCAGAGCATCCAGCACAGCGGCGAGCTTGACCTTGCTGGGGCGCGTCTCGCCCTTGCGCCAGCTTAGCAGCGTCTTGCTGTCCACCGGCAGGCGGCTGGCAGGAATCGGGTAGCGTTCCACCAGGGTCGCCAGGTGCGTGTGGCACGACAGCGGGATCGCGTCGTTGCGCACGACATGACCCTCATCCTGGCGCTGGCTGATCGCGTCCAGGCGGGCGCGCTTGGCCGGATGGTCGGAGCCGACCCGCTCGCGGAAGCGCAGCGCATCCCCGTCCGAGCTGGTCGCTACCTGGTAGCCGCGCGTGATGGGGCTGATGGACGACACAATGCCCAGCCGCTTGAGCAGCAGGTGGACGTGGCGCGCCTCGATCTTCGTGCGCGTGGTGAACAGCACCCGCTGGTCCGAAACGTGCCCATCGCCATCGAACAGCCCGCGCAGGAAAGCCGCCACCAGATCGGTGGGGAGCGCGGAGATAGCGTAACCGGCCCATTTCTGTTCCTGGTCGGGCAGGCCGATTCCCAGCCCGTTGAGCAGGCGGCCCAGCAGGGCGTTGCCAGCGATAGCTACCGTGACATCGCGGCGATCCCCGATCAGCAGATCGTCCGAACGGCTGGCCCTGGGCGAGTGGGTTTGCTGGGTGGGGGTGCGCCCAAAGACCTGGGTCACGATGTCGCTGAAACGGCGGATGAGTGCGGGTTCGGTGTTGGTGAACTGCACGAATACGCCGCTGCGCCCCTGGGGGCCGCGCCAGCGCACACAGCCGTCTGCGGCCACCAGGCCGGCCAGGTAGAGCAGATCGGCGTCAAGCTGCGCGCGGTGCAGCATTGTTTTTGCCTGGAAGCAGCGCAGCGTCCGTTTCACGGCGTCCCAGTCCTGGCCGAGCGCGGCCAGCGCCGTCTTGATCTCACCAATGGTCAGTCGCTGGTGTGAAACTTCCTGGCGCGGGTAGAGCGCGCTGTACAGCCGCCGGTAGGGGATGCCGAAAGCGGCAGCCGCTTCGCTCAGGCGCGGGTAGCGAGCCAGCGTCCAGGTGCGCAACTGCTGATAGAACGCCTCATCCGCAACCTTGTAGTCCTCTGGCAGAAAGTCAACGATGGCGGGAAGTTCTCCGCCGGCCTCTTCGAGCGCGGGCAGCGCGTCCAGCACGTAGTCCCCGGCCTGGAGCTTGCCCGCCGCCACCCACAGCAACCCTTCCGGCCTGTCTACCAACACCTTATGGTTGGCGGTCAGGGTCAGGTCGTTGCCGTTCTTCAGGCGGATACACACCAGATCGCGGGGGGCGGGGTTGATGAACAACTCGCCCATCGAGTGGCTGGTGAGGCGATCCTGGGCGAAGGTCATGACCGGGCGCAGGCCATCGTCCACTGCCTGGTGGATCAGCGTTTCGATGGGCAGGAACGAGCCGTCGGCCAGCATGATGTCCTGGTCGGGCGGGACGCACAGCGTGCACGAGTAGAACTCGTCCACCGCCGTATCGGTCAGGTCTTCCAGGCGCTTGTTGCGGTAATCGTAGGCTTCGCGCGCCCGCGCCAGCCACTCTTCGATCTTGGTCTTGTCGGTGTAGAGCGTCACCTGCACCTTGTCCACAATCGCGCCGAAGTCGGCGTGATAGCGGGCGTGTAGAATCTTGCCGAAATGCTCCAGGCTGAAGCCCTTGTCGGCGGCGGCGTTGGAGATGCGAATCCAGGCGATGTCGCGCTGGCCGATGTGCTGGATGCCGGACGCGCCGTTGACGAAGTAGTGCACCTGGCGCTCCAGCACCGGCTCGAAGTCCTTCTGCATCTGGCGACCGGCCACTTCGATGACGATGCCCAGGTCCATATGGCCCTGCGCCTCGATCTCGTCGAAGGTGGGGCCGACGATCTCAACCTTGCCGTCCTGCACCTGGTCCATGTCCACCATGCGCAGGTACTCGAAGCAGCGCGTGTATTTGCCGCCAAACTCGACGCGCATGTCGGCCTTGCGCACCACTTCGCCCTCGAAGGCAGAGCCGTAGGGCACGGGCACGGGCACGTCGGCGAGCTTGATCTTCACGCCGCGCACCTCGATGCACTTCTGCACCAGGATTTCGGCGCGCTCCAGGTCGTCCTTGCCCTCGATCTCGTTGAAGGGCATGCTGACCACGTGTTCGTAGGTGGTGACGCCGGTCGGCAGGATTTCGGGGATGACCGTGTCGGCGATGACCGGGAAGCCGTAGTTGATGGCGCCCGCCGCCGCCGCGTACTTGAGATCGTCCACTTCGCCCAGGGCCAGCACAAAGGCGAACACGCGCTGCTTGTTGTACAGCAGGATGTCGCGCGCCTGGCCGGGCTTGATGCCGCCGAAGGTCAGCGCCGAGCGCGTGGCAAAGCCGAGCGCGTAGATGGCGCTGATCGTGTCGGTGCCGAAGGGCACGGTGTAGGTGTCGTAACCCAGCTCGACGCCCTCTTCCTGCAACTGGTGGATGATGCTGCGCCCGTTGACGTTGCCGGAGAGGAAGCACAGGATGTTGCGCTGCTGAAGCTCGCGCACGATCTTGACGGCGACCTCGTTGGACTTGGCCGCGCCGACAATCGCCGCGAAGCCGGGCATGCGCCCGTCCACCAACTGGATGCCCCACGAGCGAAGCTGAATGTCGTCAATGGGGCCGTTGAGGTGGCCGACATTGTCACCGCCGCCGCCGTAGGACGTGCCGCCGGCCAGCTCGATGCCGGGAAACGGCTCTGGCTGCAAGCCATAGACGAAGCGGATCGCCTCGATGGTTTCGGCGGCCAGCAGGGTGGCCATGCCGCTGTCGAGCGTTTCGCCCAGGTAGGGCGTCCACTTCTGGCGCGAGGGCAGCGGGTGCAGCAGCTCGCGAGCATGGCGCACCGCAGCGGTCAGGTCGCCGATCCTGGTCACTTCGCGCCCGGTCATGCCGTAGATCACGGGCAGGTAGTAGGCCGTGTTGGGAAAAGCGACGGGCGTATCTGGCCCTTTTTCGGCCAGCGCCCTGTTGAGCATCAGCTCGGCTTCAGTGACCAGCGCGTTCGCCCCGCGAATCGCGCGCGTAGCAATGTATCGGGACATGCTTCGCTCTCCTACTTGGCCGGTACGCCATAGAGCGCCGCCTGGCGTTCGGCCAGCGGCAGCTCTTCGAGTTCCAACATGCGCTGATCGCCGCTGCGCCCGAAACGCCCTGGATCATAGGCGGGCAGGTTGAGCGCGGCGCGCTTCTTGTCAATATGTTCCAGCGTGCGGCGGATCATCTCGTCGGGGTTGGCGACGAATTCCATCTTGCCGCCGTAGAGCGCTTCCCAGCCTTCGCTGATGTAGCGCAGCACGCGGTCGGAGTCGTCCACGCGGTCGGGCATGCCGCCGATCGGCGAGGAGCCGCCGAAGATGACATACGCACCTGATGCGACGCAGTACGTGCCGATAGAGAGCGCCTTCTCGCTCATCCACTCCGGGGCCAGGCCGACGGCGGGAATCTGGTCAATGTCGTCGCCCAGGCCGCCGTCCTCGACCATCTGCGTCAGCACGGTCAGGATGCGGCTGTTGTCCACGCACGAGCCCATATGCAGCACGGGCGGGATGCCGACCGTCTCGCAGATCTCGCGCAGGCCCGGCCCCACCTGGTCCAGCCCGGCCTCGCCGAGCAGCAGGCCCAGCTTGGCGCTGGCGATGGCCCCGCAGCCGGTCTCGACGACCAGCACATCCTGGCGCAGCAGCTCGCGCGTGACGTAGGTGTGCAGGTAGTCGTGCTTGCTGCGCGGGTTGTTGCAGCCGACGATAGCCGCCACACCGCGAATGCGCCCGGCCATGATGGCATCGTTGAGCGGGCGGAAGGAGGCGCGATAGCTGCCACCGAGCATGTAGTTGATGTATTCGTGCGAGAAGCCGGGGATCAGGTCTTCGCGCACGTCGGGGATCTGCGTCTCGCCGCGATGCTGGTAATTGTCAATCGCCTCGCGCAGGATTTGCTTGGCGATGGTCAGCGCCTTGTGCTCGTCGAACTCGATGTGCGTCGCGCCCTTGATGCGCACCTTCGGCGAGGTGGTGATGATCTTGGTGTGGAAGTTGGTCGCCAGGTTGACCAGCGCCTGCATGATGCACTGCACATCCACGACCATCGCCTCGACCGCGCCGGTGAGGATGGCCAGCTCCTGCTGCAGGAAGTTGCCCGCCGCCGGGATGCCCTGGCGCATCAGGATTTCGTTGGCCGTGCAGCAGATGCCAGACAGGTTGATGCCCTTCGCGCCCGCCTTGCGCGCGTAGGCGATGATCTCCGGGTCCTGCGAGGCGGCGACGATCATCTGGCTGAGCGTCGGCTCGTGGCCGTGCACGATCACGTTGACCATGTCGTCTTTCAGCACGCCCAGGTTGGCCTGGCCCAGGATGGGCGCCGGCGTGCCGAAGAGGATGTCCGAGACATCCGTGGCGATCAGGCTGCCGCCCCAGCCATCAGAGAGCGCCGTGCGCACGGCGTGCTCCAGGATGTGCTCCGCTTCCTGGTCGTCGCCGATATGGGTGCGGTGCAGCGCCTCCACCACTTCGCGGTCTACGCCGCGCGGCATCACGCGCCGCTCTTCCCACAGCTTCTGGCGCTTCTTGGGCGCGCGAATGACGGGGGCCACGTGGCCCTTCTGCTGGCCGAACTGGGCGATATACAGGTCGGCCAGGTCGTTGGCGATCTCCTGCGGGCTGCGGCCTTCGATGGGGATGTCGTACTCCGCCGCGACATTGCGCAGCTTGGCCACGTCGCGGATGACGTAGCCTTCGGCCTGGCCATTGGCCACGGCCTTGAGCGTGAAGGCCATGTCGCGCCCGTGATCGGAGTGGGCGGCGGCGCCGGCGGCGATGGCGCGGATGAAGTTGCGCGCCTGGATGGTGTCCAGCGTCGCGCCGCACACGCCGGTCTGGCCGTCTTTGGTCAGCCGGCAGGGTCCCATGCCGCATAGCTTGCAGCACATGCCGGCCCCACCGATGTTGCAGGCGACCATGTCCGAGGCGCGGGTGAACGCGGTGCTGATGCCAAGCTGATCGGCGCGGATCAGCATCTGCTGAGCAGCGGGATCAATGCTCAGTTCTTCGGGGCTGCGTTTTTCTTTGGCCATGACTATTCCCCTTCTTCACCCGTGATCTTCAGCGGACCCATGCCCGGACACGGCCAGAGCGGGCGCCCGGCCTGGGCCACTTGCTGCGCAAAGCCGACAGTCTGTCCGGTATGGGCATAGGCGGCAGTATGGCGGAAATAGATATTGGGATCGTCGGAATGATAGACTGCTCTGCCCGACTCGGCGGGCACGGGCAGCGGCTCCAGGTAGCCCGCTTCGCCGAGGCGCATACGAAGGCGCTCGGCGTCAATCTGCGCGGGATCGAAGGTGACTTCGACCACCTGAAAGGCGCTGCTGGCGTAGATCGCTGTGACGCCCGGCAGCTCTGCGAGGAGTTGGCGGACGGCCAGCACGTGGTGGTCTGCGTACAGGGCGGGGAGTTCCAGGGTGAGTTTGTCCATATGACAGCTCTCTTCTACTCTCCATGACTGGCTAGGAACGATGCAGAGCGGTCTCGTAAGCACGTTCAAAACTAAGGAGAACTATTTATAATAATATTCTTAATAACTAATCAATCGCTTAAAGTCACCCATAGTCTCCATAATGGGCTAAAACCAGGTTGTCATGCAGTGAAAACCATCACTTATCTTTCTTGCGTTTGTCACAATCAGCGCCCATGCGAACCGGGGCGCGCCTGGCACAGGCTCTTGTTTCCCTCGTCCCCCGGCCCCAGAACCACACTTCGGAAATCTCCTGCGACGCGCGCCCCTGCGAAGTCCCCCGCCGGTCTCGCATCAGGGCGCTACGCCGCGCGCTGACCTCACCCCCGCCCGGCGCTGGCGCGCCTCGCCGCCCCCTCTCCACGCGCGGAGAGGGAGTGAGGCCAGACTTTGCTGAAAGGCATCCCTCTCCAAATATCGTTATTGGCCTTCAGAACGGCTTAGTCTATAATGGAAACATAGGTCGGCGAACAGGAATTTGGGTAAGCGTTGAGCCGGTACACCGTTGCCGTCAATATCTATGCAGGCTCAGCGTGGCATGGGCGCTTTCTTAGTGAAGCTCATGTAGGCTGGTGGTTGATGCCGGCGACAGATCACAGTTAAACCGGACAGGGGCAGCCCGCCGCTCGTTGAGCGACAGCGGAGGCTGCCCTATGTGTTCGATAGAGCGCGAGTCGCCGGGCTGACATACCACATAGTGGGTTATGGAAAGGAGAACACATCGCACTGGCGATTCAACGATACGATCGCTGATCTGGGACAAACTGGAACATCGGAACGTAGCTAACCACCTGATCTCACATCGTTCGCACACCCAAGCATTCTCATAGCACAGCACACCTGTTGGAGGATACCATGAAAAAGCATTTGACCCTGTTGGTGGTGATCGCGCTGATCGTTGGCGCTCTGCCCGCGCTCACCTCGGCCCAGGCCCCCAGCCTGCTGATCTGGACGGACGAGACTCGCGCCGCCGTGATCGAAGAGCTGGGCGCGTCGTTCTCGGAAGAATATGGCGTTGAGCTGGTCGTCCAGCAGCTTGGCTTCGGCGACATCCGCGACCAACTGCGCATTGCCGGCCCGGCGGGCGAAGGCCCGGACGTGATCATCGGCGCGCACGACTGGCTGGGCGAGCTGGTGACCAACGGTCTCCTGGCCCCGGTCGAGCTGGGCGACAAGGCGGAAGAGTTCAACCCAGGCGCGCTGTCGGCGCTGACCTGGTACGAGGACAGCCAGCTCTACGGCGTGCCCTACGCCATCGAGAACATCGCCCTGTTCTACAACACCGACCTGGTCCCGACCCCTCCAGAGACCTGGGATGAGGCCATCGAGATCTCCAAGGCGCTGATGGACGAGGGCAAGGCGGAGTACGGCTTCATCCGCCAGATCGGCGACCCGTACCACTTCTACCCCATCCAGACGGCCTTTGGCGGCTACATCTTCGGCGTGGATGAGGAAGGCAACTACGACGCGATGGATGTGGGCGTGGACAATGAAGGCTCCATCGCCGCGCTGCAGTGGCTGCAAGGCCTGATCAAGGACGGCATGATGCCATCCTCGCTCGAAGGCGGTGACGCCGAGGCGCTGTTCCAGGATGGCAAGGCGGCCATGTACATCACCGGCCCCTGGAACCTGGATCGCTTCAAGACGGCGGGCGTGCCCTTCGGCATCGCCGCGCTCCCCGCTGGCCCGGATGGCGACCCTGGCCGCCCGTTCCTGGGCGTGCAGGCCTTCATGGTCAGCGCCTTCAGCGAGAACCCGCTGCTGGCCCAGGCCTTCCTGACCGAGTGGGTCGCCACTGAAGACGTGCAGTACGCGCTGTACGAAAAGGGCAACCGGACGCCGGCGTATCTGGCGGCAGCCGAGCGCGTTGAGGATCCGTACCTGGCTGGCCTGACGGCTGCCGGTGCAGTGGGCCAGGCTATGCCGGCCATCCCGGCGATGTCGGCAGTGTGGACGGCCTGGACTGACGCCATCACCCTGGCCATGCAGAACCCGGATCAGGACGCGGTGGCGCTGGCGACGGCGGCGGCGGAGACCATCCGCGCGGCAGCGGCTGGCGAGTGACACCCCGCGCCGGATCGCTCTTTCGCTCTTCAGGCTAGGTAAGCTCATACAGGGCCGGCAGCGCGCTGCCGGCCCTTTTAGAAAGAACGGCCACCCGCCGAAAGGAGAAACGCGCCGCACCGGGCCGGTCACCCATGCGATGCGGCGCGGAGAAAGCAATGGCAACCGCGAAATCTGCTCCAGGTGCGTCCTTTCGCCAACCCGCTGCGCTGTTTTCGTCACGCTCGCTCGTGGTGATTGCTCTGCGGCTGGCTGGGTTGGCGCTCGTAGACGCCTTTGCCGTCTGGTTTGCCGCGCGCCTGATCAACGACGGCGAATACCTCCTGGCACTCTTCGTCGCCGTGATCACGCTGGGGATCAACGCCGCCTTTCTGTTCGAGGGGATGTACCCGTACCGCTGGTTCACCCCCGGCCTGGCGCTGCTGATCCTGATGATCATTTATCCCACTCTCTTCACCCTTTATGTGGCCTTCACCAACTATAAAGACGGCAACCTGCTCACGCGCGTCCAGGCGGAGGACGTGCTGCTCAGCCGCACCTTCCTGCCCCAGGATGCCAAGACTTTCAACTGGACGGCATTTCAGTCGTCGGAAGACTCAAGTCGCTGGGCGCTGTGGCTGATCCCGACGGATGGCCAGGGTGAGGCCATCTTCGCCGAGCCGGGGGACGCCACGCCCGCCAGCAAAGTAGACCTCGGCGACTACACGCTGGACGAAGACGGCATCCCCACCGGCCTGCCCGGCTGGGAGCGCGTGCCCTTCGCCAAGACCATCGCCATCCTGGACAGCGTGCTATCCAAGATTCAGTTCGGCGAAGACGAGAGCACCTTCATGCTCAACCCGAAGAACCCGACCAAGCAGGCCGGGCGCTTCGAGGCCAAGTACGCGCTCAACGAAGACGGGACGTTGTATGACCGCGAAACTGGCGTGACCTACCAGGCCATGAAAGGCACGTACACGCCGGTAGACGGACCGCACAAGAACGCGCAGGGCCAGGTGACCGACGTCGAAGGGGTGCCGCTGTCTGTGATCCGCCCCGGCTACTATGTGCCCATTGGCCTGGACAACTTCAAGCGCCTGGTCGAGAACGACAGGATTCGCGGGCCGTTCATCCGCGTCTTCCTGTGGACGTTCGCCCACGCCTTTTTGACGGTGTTCATCACTTTCTGGTTCGGGCTGTTCCTGGCGCTGCTGCTCAACGTCAAGTTCACGCCGGGGCGCGCCGTGCTGCGCACGCTGCTGCTGGTGCCCTACGCCATGCCCGCCTTCATCAGCGTGCTGGTGTGGAAGGGCCTGCTCAACGAGCAGCTCGGCGTGATCAACAAGTTCCTCACCTCGCTGCCGCTCATTGACGCCGGCCCGCGCTGGACTTCCAACGCCGGATGGGTCAAGGCGGCCATCCTGCTCATCCAGCTCTGGCTGGGCTTCCCCTACATGATGCTGATCACGACCGGCGCGCTGCAATCGCTGCCCGGCGACATCTACGAGGCGGCGCGTGTGGACGGGGCCAGCGCATTGCAGCAGTTCCGCCACCTGACGCTGCCCCTGCTGCTGGTGTCTGTTGGCCCGCTGCTGATCGCCTCGTTCGCCTACAATTTCAACAACTTCACCATCGTCGAGCTGTTCAACAAAGGCGGCCCGCCCATCTCGCCCGACCAGCCCGCCGGGCACAGCGACATCCTGATCACCTACACCTACGAGCTGGCCTTCGGCAGCGGGCGCGGCGCGGACTATGGGTTCGCTTCGACGATCAGCCTGGTCATCTTCCTGATGGTCGCCCTGATCACCTTCTTCAACTTCCGCTTCACGCAGTCGTGGGAGGAGATCTCGGAAAATGTCTAGCCCCAGCCACATCATGCAGAACAAGATGGCCCGCGACCGCTGGCTGAACTACCTGGGCCGGCTGGTGCTCATCCTGCTGGCCCTGTTCTTCGCCTTCTTCCCGATCCTGTGGATTGCCTCGGCATCGTTTGACGAGACAGGCACGCTCAACACGCAGCGGCTCATCCCCCGCACTTCGGGCCTGGGCAACTATGACACGCTGCTGACCAGCAACATTCACCCCTTCGGCACCTGGATGTGGAACTCGATTAAGATCGCCTCGATCACGGCCATTCTGACCGTCCTGGTCAGCGCGATCAGCGCCTATGCCTTCTCGCGCTTTCGCTTCCGGGGGCGGCGCAACCTGATGCTGACCGTCTTCATCGTCCAGGTCTTTCCCAACTCGCTGACCATCGTGGCCACCTTCCTGCTCATCCAGACCATCGGTCGCCACGTGCCCTGGCTGGGGCTGAACACGCACGGCGGCCTGATCCTGGTCTACCTGGGCGCGGCGCTGGGCATCAACACCTGGCTGATGAAGGGCTTCTTCGACTCCATCCCGCGCGATCTGGACGAGTCGGCGCGCATTGATGGCGCGTCGGACTGGCTGATCTTCTGGCGGATCATCCTGCCGCTGGTGCGTCCGGTGCTGGCCGTGGTCGGCATCCTGTCCTTCATCGGCACCTATGGCGACGTGATCATCTCGCTGACGCTGCTCAAGGACAAGGACGTGCAGACGCTGGCCATCGGCCTCAACCGCTTCATCAGCGACAGCTTCAACCGCGAGTGGGGCGTTTTCTCGGCGGGCGCGCTGATCGGCGCCATCCCGATCGTCATCCTGATCCTCACCTTCCAGCGGTTCTTTGTCAGCGGCCTGACGGAGGGGGCGGTCAAGGGCTAGGCATGGTTACATTGCGGATTGCGAATTGCGGATTGCGGATTGCGGAATGAGTGATCCCAGGCAAGGAATTGAAGAAATGAGTTGCCATGCCCCGGTTTACCTCACCCCCCTCGGCGCTGACGCGCCTCATCGCCCCCTCCAACGTGGAGAGGGGGCAAGCCGAGCGAAGCGAGGCCGGGGGTGAGGTAAGCTGCTGAATTTCGCAAAGTCTTCCTGAGAGCTTGTCAAATTCGCAATCCGCAATTCGCAATCCGCAATCCGTATCTCGTTAGCGGGCTAAATCCTGGCGCAATTTCTATGGAATTCATCTTCGGAACGTTTGCCACCGACGAACTGAAAGTCGTCCATCACCGGACGGCGCGGCGGGGGGTGCAGCATGGGTTTGCGCTATCCCCCCGCGATCCGCTCCCCGGCCAGCCGATCACCCTCACCGTGCAGATCGGCACCGATCTCACCGCCGACGCGGTAGCTTGCTACTACACGCTGGACGGGAGCGAGCCGGTGGGCGCGCGCGGCGTCGCTTCCAACGGCGCGGTGCTGCGCCTGGCGCAGACCGGCATCGCCTGGGACGCGGTCGCCTGGGGCTATGTGACGCGCTGGCAAGCGACATTGCCCGCCCAGCCGGAAGGGGCGATCGTGCGCTACCGCGTCGGCGCGTGGACGGAAGGCGGGCCGGAAGCCTTCGCCGACTGGCCGGATGTGCAGGACACTGCCGAGCGCGCCGCCGCCGCCTTCTTTCGCGGCGAGCCGGCCCCCGCCGATCCGCCTGGCGACCCGGCGCGCGGCCAGACGTTCTGCGTTCACATAGACCGCCTGCAACCGCCCGACTGGGCGCGCCGCGCGATCATCTACCAGGTGTTCGTGGATCGCTTCTATCCCGGCGATGGGCGCGCCTGGCTTCAGCCGGACTCGCTGCGCGGCTTTTTCGGCGGGACGCTGTGGGGTGTGCGCGACAAGCTGGACTATATCGCCGACCTGGGCGCGACGTGTATCTGGCTCAGCCCCACCTGGGTCAGCCCGACGCATCACGGCTACGACGTGCTGGACTACACGCGCACTGAGCCGCGCCTGGGCGGTGATGAGGCGCTGCATGCCCTGGTGGAGGCAGCCCACGCGCGGGGCATCCGCATCCTGCTCGACCTGGTGTGCAACCATCTTTCGCATCAGCACCCGATCTTCCAGGAGGCCCTGCACACTCCAAATAGTCCCTACCGCGCCTGGTTCACCTTCGACGACTCACCGGTCGGCTACCGCACTTTCTTCGGGGTGCCGTCCATGCCACAGCTCGACCTGGCGCATCCGGGCGCGCGAGCGTGGATGCTGGACATCGCGCAGCACTGGCTGCGCGCCTTCGACGTGGACGGCTATCGGCTGGATTACGCCAACGGCCCCGGCCCCGGCTTCTGGACGGATTTCCGCGCCGCCTGCCGCGCCGTCAAGCCGGACTGCTTCTGCTTCGGCGAGATCGTGGACCAGCCCGCGGCCCTGCTGCCCTATATCGGGCGGCTGGACGGCTGCCTGGACTTTCACCTGGGCGAGGCGCTGCGCAAGACCTACGCCTACCACACCTGGACAGAAGCCGATTTCGAGCGCTTCGCCGCGCGCCAGGAAGCATACTTCGCCGGGCAGGGCGACTTCCTGCGGCCCACGTTCATTGACAACCACGATATGGATCGCTTCCTGTTCATCGCCGGGGACGACAAGGCCGCGCTGCGCCGCGCCGCCGCCGCCCAGATGCGTCTGCCCGGCCCGCCAGTCGTCTATTACGGCACCGAGGTCGGCCTGAGCCAGCGCCAGGGCAAGGGGGGCGCGCTGGGCCTGGAGTCCAGCCGCGAGCCGATGCTCTGGGGCGACCGGCAGGACGGCGATCTGCTGGCCTTCTACCGCGACCTGATCCGGCAGCGAGGGTGAAGCGTCTTCTGAAGCTGAACACGCGCCAGACTCCCGCTATAATCAGCAGCATTATCTGCTGAGGAACCCCTCACCCCTGCACCCCTCTCCCTCACCGGGGCGAGGGGAAATCCTGCGCCTTGCTCCCCTTCTCCCCTCGGAGGGAGAAGGGGTTGGGGGGATGAGGGGGAGCTGACAGACACCCTTTGAGAGCTGACCGCCGTCACCAGGGAGAAGTTTCTATGTCGAAAAAGGTTGTGACTTTCGGTGAGATCATGATGCGCCTGACGCCGCCGGGCTTCCTGCGCTTTGGGCAGGCGTCGTCGTTCGACGTGACCTACGGCGGCGGCGAGGCCAACGTCGCCGTGTCATTGGCCAATTACGGCGTGGCGGTGGATTTCGTCACGCGGCTGCCCGCCAACGACCTGGGCGAGGCGTGCCTGCATTATCTGCGCGGGCACGGCGTCGGCACGCAGAAGATCGTGCGCGGCGGCGAGCGGCTGGGCATCTACTTCCTGGAGATGGGCGCCGCCCAGCGCGGCAGCAAGGTCGTCTACGACCGCGCACACTCGGCCATCGCCACCATCGAGCCGGGCATGATTGACTGGCAGGCCGTCTTCGCCGATGCGGACTGGTTTCACTGGACGGGCATCACCCCGGCCATCTCCGCCGGCGCCGCCGCCGTCTGCCTGGAGGCGGCCCAGGCCGCCCGCGCGCTGGGCCTGGCCGTCTCCTGCGACCTGAATTACCGCAAGAACCTGTGGCGCTGGGGCAAGAAGGCGAGCGAGGTCATGCCGGAGCTGGTCAGCCTGTGCGACGTGGCCATCGGCAACGAGGAAGACGCCGCCCAGGTCTTCGGCATTCACGCGCCGGACACGGACGTGCTCGCCGGCAAGGTCGAGGCGGACAAGTACCGGGGCGTGTGCGAGCAGCTTCACGCGCGCTTCCCCGCGCTGAAGACGGTCGCCATCACCCTGCGCGGCTCGCTCTCAGCCAGCCACAACACCTGGTCGGGCGTGCTGTGGGACGGTGGGCGCTTCTACAGCGGCGCGACGTATGACATCGCGCACATCGTAGACCGCGTGGGTGGCGGCGACTCGTTCATGGGCGGGCTGATCTACGGCTTGCGCGCCTACGACGATCGCCAGCGCGCGCTCGACTTCGCCATCGCCGCCTCGTGTCTCAAGCACTCGATCTACGGCGACTTCAACCTGGTGACGGTGAGCGAAGTCGAGAAGCTGATGGGCGGCGACGCTTCCGGGCGCGTGGCGCGGTAGGGGACGCTGGACCGTAGGGGCGCATCGCATACGCCCCGCCAGACTTCCGAAGTTTTGAAAACTTCGGAAGTCTTTCTCTGCGCAGCGCCCCTCCTCCTGGCCCCCTCCCCGGCAAAGCCAGGGAGGGGGAAGTGCCGCGTCCGCCGGTCAAAGTCCCCCTCGCTAGCTCGGCTGGAGAGGGGATTTAGGGGGAGAGGCGTGCGCAGGAGCGTATGCGATACGCCCCGCCCCCCATCTGCGCTATACTTCTCCGCTGACCCCCGCGATCAGCGCAAAGGAGCGCGCATGGCTGGCGACACGCTCGAACTCACCCCCGCCGAGATGGTGCACGGCGGGCAGACGCTCGCCCGGCAGGGCAAGCGCGCCATCTTCACGCCGTATACCATCCCCGGCGAGCGCTTCCTGGCCCAGCTCACCGACGACCGGGGGCGCTACGCTTTCGCCGAGAACCTGCGCGTGCTGGCCCCGTCAGCGCAGCGGGTGACGCCGCGCTGCCCGCACTTCGGCCCTGGGCAGTGCGGCGGCTGCCACTTCCAGCACATTGACTACGCCGCCCAGCCCGGCTACAAGCGCGACGTGGTGATCGACCAACTGCGGCGCATCGGCGGCTTCAGCGACCCGCCCGTCCGCCCGACCATCGCCAGCCCGGACGCCTGGGCCTACCGCTATCACGCCACTTTCCAGGTGGACGAGGCGGGCAATCTGTGCTTCGTCGGCACGGACAACACCACCCTGATCCCCATTGACGAGTGCCACATCCTGCGCCCGGAGCTGCGCGATCTGCTGGCCGAACTGAACTTCGAGGATGTGCAGGGGCTGACCCGCGTGCGCGTGCAGGTCGGCTCGGCGGGCGACCTGATGCTCGTGCTGAGCACGGCGGACGACGAAGCGCCGGAATTGGAAGTGACTATGCCCGTCTCGGTCAACCTGCTGCTGAGCGACAACGAGCCGGTCAACCTGATCGGGGCCAGCACCGTCAGCTATACGGTGCGCGGGCGATCTTTCCGCGTGACGGCGGGCGGCTTCTTCCGGGCGAATCCGCCCCAGGCCGAGGCGCTCGTCGGGCTGGGGCTGGAGGCGCTCGAACTGCGCGGCGAGGAGACCGTGCTCGACCTCTACGCGGGGGTGGGGCTGTTCACCGCGTTCCTGGCCGAGCGCGCCGCGCTGGTCACTTCGGTGGAGAGCTACCCCCCGGCGGTGACCGATGCCGATGTCAACCTGGCCGACCTGGACAACGTGGACCTGATCGAGGGGAGCGTCGAGGACGTGCTGCCGGAGCTAGAGGGGCCTTACGACGCCGCCGTGCTCGACCCGCCGCGCGCCGGGATGGACGGGGCGGCGCTCGATGCGCTGGTGGCGCTGGGGCCGCGCGCCCTCGTCTACGTAAGCTGCGAGCCGTCCACGCTGGCCCGCGACGCCAAGCGACTGGCTGCGCATGGCTACCGGCTGCTGGCCGTGACGCCGGTGGACATGTTCCCGCAGACGTACCACATCGAGTGCGTAGCCCACTTCGCGCGGTGAGAAGCGAGCGGGGGCGAAGCTGCGCAAGACGCATTGCCATGCGCCCCCACCCTTCAGCCAAGCCAGAGAGAGGCTTTGACCGCCAGGTACGGCGTTTCCCCCCACCCTGGCTCTGCCGAAGAGGGAGCCGGAGCCTGGCGCTGCCTCAGCCTTCGAGCGCTCGCTTCTACGGGCTTCGTCTCACTCGTTCGACCCCTTTAGCACAGGGTTCGAAAATTCGCCCGCATGACATCTCGCCCTGGCCATTCCAGTTGTGCGCCGACGCGCCCAATGCTATAGTGCGTCCGTGATCTCACACAGGCCGCGCAACACGATCGCGACAGGGAATGGCTGCTGTGACGACTCTCCCCGCTTTAGCGGGGAGCTTCCCAGAGCACGCGCGCCGCAACGGGCCACGTTACGCTCTGGCGGCCCCGTCCGGGCCGAGTAGCCGTTTCTCTCTTAGGTGCGGTTCAGATTTTACGCAGCGGCCTGCCCGCTGCAACCCTGTACCTGAAGTGGTCAAAGAGCCGCATGGGGCGCGTGCTGAGGCTATGCTCCTGCTGTCACGCTCTCGCCCAACCGTATACGGGAAGCATACCGCACATTCGTTCGCTACTCTATGTCCGAAAGGAGGCAAGCGCCCTTCCCCACCGGGTTGAAACCCGGTGTTCCCTGGCGCAATTTCTATGGACGCGCAGGAGCTGTACCGCCAGGGTGTGATCGCCATCCGCGAGCAGAACGACCTCGTGCGCGGGCGCGATCTGCTGGTGCAGGCGCTCAAGCTGGACCCGCATAACGACATGGCCTGGCTGTGGCTGGCGCGCACCACCTCCGACCCCGCCCGCCGTCTCGAGCTGGTCGAGCGCGCGCTGCGCGCCAACCCCGCCAGCGAAGCTGCGCAGAAGTGGCGGGCGCAGCTTCTGGCCGAGCAGCATCCCGCGCCGCCCCCCGTCACCACGCCCGAACCGGCCCCTTCCTCCGCCCCTGCGCCCACGCAGGTGCCAGAGGTGCCGGTTGCACAGCCCGCGCCCAGCGTCATCCGCCCCCTGCAGCGCAAGACGGTTGACGAGCCGGTCACGCCTGCCGAGAAAGAGCGCATCGCCCACCTGATGGATCGGGCCGAGATTTACCGCGAGGCCGGGGAGATCGAGGACGCCATCGCGCTATGGGTCGAGGTGCTGGCGATTCGCGTGGATCACGAGCAGGCCCTGCGCAACGCCGCCGGCCACCTGTGGAAGCTCCAATACTGGCAGGACGCCAAAGAGCTGGTGCAGCGGGCCATTGACGCCGGCACGCGCGTGCCCACCATCTACCTGACCGCCATAGACATGGCCGAGCGGCAGAATGACGGCATCTGGGCGCGAGAACTGCGCGAGCGCGTGGTGGCGCTGCCCGTCGCCGACGAGCAGCTCGTGGTCAAGGTGGCCGACTACTACCTGGCGCATTATCAGTCCCCCACGGCATACGATTTTCTGGAGCGCGCGCTTAAAGCGCACCCCAACATGCCGACGGCGCTGATCAAGCTGGGCGACCTGCAGCAAGAGTCGGGAGATCGCGTGGAAGCGTCGCGCCTGTACGAGCGCGCCGCCCGGACTGGCGCGCGCGGCAAAACGCGCAAGGAAGTCGAGAAGAAGCTGCGCGGCTATGTGCCGGTGCTGACCGACCGCGAGCGGGGCAGCGTGTGGCTGGCCGTGCGCGAGGCGGTGGGCATCGCCGGGCTGTACGTGCTGCTGGGCTGGCAGGACGCCCGGCTCGACCTGCTCGCCCTGGGGCCGCGCCGCTGGATCGGCGTGCTGATCAGCCTGCTCGGCGGCTATCTGCTGGTCACGGCGACCTCTTCGCCACAGCAGCGCCCGCTGGCCGGCTGGCTGGGCGGGGTCGTCCCGCCCCCCCCGCCGCCGCGCGGCCCCGCCGATGGGCCAGCGGTCCCCGTGCCGGGCCGCGCCCTGGAAGAGCCTACGGCCCTGCCCATGCTGTCACCCGGCGTGCGCTACGGGCTGGGCGTCGCCGGGATGGTGCTGCTGGGAATTGCGCTCGCGCTCGTGCTGTTCCATACGCTTGACTGGGTGAGCGGCAATCGCCCGCCCTACCTGCCCTGGTGATGCCAGAGCCTGGAGAGAACGCGCCATGTGCCTGCTGGCCGCTATCCTCGCCTACTTTCTGCTCATCCTGTTCATCTCTACCCTGCTGTCTCCCATGCCGGTCAACGACACTGGGGTGGTGCGCTACCGCACGATTCCCTGGGTAACGCTGCTGTTGATCATGATCAACACGGCGATCTTCGTGCTGTGGATCGCGCCAGACCTCTACGGGCAGCAGGATCAGGGCATCATCATCCAGCCGACCTTCGAAACCTACGTGGGCAAGATCAACACGTATGGCTTCAACGAGCAGGTGTTGCGCCGGGGCGAGGGGATCGCCGCGCTGGCCACGTTCACCTCGATGTTCATGCACGCCGATTTCTGGCATTTGTTCGGCAACATGGTTTATCTGTGGGCGTTCGGGCGGCGTGTGGAAGATGCCTGCGGGTCGTCGCGCTTCCTGCTGTTCTACCTGCTGGCGGGCCTGCTGGCCAACGTGGGGAGCGTCCTGTTCACGTCCAAGACGGACACCCTGCCCTCCATCGGTGCCAGCGGCGCGATCTCCGGTGTGATGGGCGCCTATCTGCTGCTGTTCCCCGGCGCGTGGGTCAACTGCCTGTGGGGGCTGGGAACTATCCTGCGCATTCCCTACGCGGCTATCCGCAAGCTGACCGCCGGCGGCGAGTACAAGTTCTGGCGCTGGACGGTGCCCCTGCCGGCGTGGCTGGTGCTGATCTGGTTCGTGGTGCGCAGTTTCCTGCCCTCGCTGGAGACCATTCGCAGCGACGAGGAAATTCAGGGCATCAACCACCTGGCGCACCTGGCGGGTCTTCTGGCCTCGCTGACCGTGTTTTTCTTCGTGCGCAAAGACCTGCTGCTGCGCTACCTGCACGGGCGCTCGCTCTGAAAGGCCCTGTGGAAAGGTCTACGTTACGATTTACCTCACCCCTAAATCCCCTCTCCACACGCGGAGAGGGGATTTAACTGCACAGTGACGCCCCCGCTCCGGTGGTAGTGTTTTGACCTGGCCCCACGAGGGGAGGCAGGGAGAAAAGCGCGCCCGCTAAGCCCCTCCCTTCTTGTGGGGGAGGGGTTTGGGATGGGGGGAAATAACTTCTCATATAGTCTCTAATGGACAGTCCAACTCGCATGGTCTAGAATCTGTCATATCGCGGAGAGGTCGCCCGATGTGGTGCGACGCCCGTCGCCTACGAGGGAGAGTCTATGTACCGGCTGCCGCTGTTCCCGCTCAAGACCGTGCTTTTTCCGAACATGCCGATCACGCTGCATATCTTCGAGCCGCGCTACCGGCTCATGATCGCGCAGTGCCTGCGAACCGATCAGTTGTTCGGCGTGGTGCTCATCCGCGAGGGGCGCGAGGCTCTGGGGCCGCTGGCCGAGCCGTATCCCGTCGGTTGCAGCGCGGCGATCACCGATGTGGAACACCTGGAGAATGGGCACATGAACATCGTCGCCGTGGGCCGCGAGCGCTTCCGTATCGTCTCATTGTCGCGCGAGCTGCCCTACCTGGTGGGCACCGTCGAGCCGCTGGCGCCGAGTGATGCTCAGGCCCCCGCCGTGATCCAGGCCAGCCGCCAGCTTCGCCCCTGGGTGGAGCGTTACCTGGCAGTGCTGGCCCGCGCGTCAGAAAGCGTGACCTTCCACCCCGCCTCGCTGCCAGAAGATCCGCTGGCACTGGGCTATCTGGCTGCCTCGCTGGTGCAAATTCCCGTTGAGGAGAAGCAGTCGCTGCTGGCCACCAGCGAGACCGCGCGCCTGCTGGCGGAGATGCGCGCCATCTACCGCCGCGAAGTCGCTTTGCTGGATGCCATCCTGGAGCGCGATCGCGCCCTGGCCCAGGTGCACCGCTTCTTCTCGACCAACTGATCGCGCCTCAACATCACCCGATCAGGCCAAGATCGCGCAGAAACGCGCGCAGCTCGGCTCGCTGCCCCTCGCTCAGCGGCAGGATCGGACGGCGAGCCGGCCCGGCGGGCAGGCCCAGCAGCTCCATCGCTTCCTTGACCCACAGCGGGTACGAGCCGAAGCGCGGCAGCCCTTCGCGCAGCACCGCGACGCGATCCTGCAGCGCGCGGGCGCGGGCGTGATCGCCGGCGCGGAACGCCTCGTAAACGCCCACCGACCATGCCGGCGCGACGTTCATCGTCAGCCCCACCGCGCCGACCGCTCCCTGGCACAGCGCGGCGTAGATCAGCGTGTCGCGCCCGGTGAAGACGCGGAAGCGCGGCGGGCAGGCGCGGATGATCGCCATAGTTGTCGCCAGGTCGCCGCTGGAATCCTTGACGCCGACGAAGTGCGGGATGTCCGCTGCCAGCCGCGCCAGCGTCTCCGGCGCGATGCGCACGCCGCCCGTCCGCGCAGGGTTGGAATAGGCGAGGATGGGCAGCGAGGTCGCCGCCGCGATGTCGCTGTAGAAGGCAAACAGCTCATCCTGCGACGGGCTGATGAAATACGGCGTGATGATGGTCACGGCGTCGGCCCCGGCGCGCTCGGCGTGGCGGGTGTGGGCGATGGCGTCGCGCGTGGTGATCGCGCCTGTCCCGGCGATGACCGGGACGCGCCCATTGACCGCGGTCAGCACCGCTTCCAGCACGGCGATACGCTCATCGGCGCTCAGGGCATAGGCTTCGCCCTGGCTGCCCGGCGCGAAGATGCCGTGCACGCCAGCGCCCAGCACGTGCTCGACCAGCGCGGGCACCGCGCCCAGGTTGAGCGAGCCGTCGGCGTGCAGCGGCGTCGCCAGCGGGGGGATCATGCCGTGAAAACGGGAAGCGTCCATGCGGGCCTCGATTCGGCGGGAGCGATCGGGTGTGGCTGTTGATGATCAGTGAGCGGTTGCCACTTGTCGCTCGCTGACTGCTGATTGTTGTGCGCTGTTCGCTGAGGGCGTCACTCCGCCCAGCCGGCGCGGGCGACGGCATCCAGCACGGCGTCGTGCAGAAAGCGGTTGGTGACGATCACGCCCCGGTTGCTGACCATGCGCGTGCCAGTAGTCCAGTCGAAGGGGCGTCCGGCGACATCGGTCACCCGCCCGCCCGCCTCGCTGACGACGACGTAGCCCGCCGCGTGATCCCACAGCTTCTCGCGAAAGCGCGGGTCTGGCACGACGCGCAGGTACATGTCGCCCAGGCCGCTGGCGATCATCGCGTACTTGTCCTGGCTGTCCAGCGCCCGGCGGGGCGCGTCCGGGCCGCGTCCCAGCGCCCGGCTCACGTCGTCAATGAACGACCAATCGGTGTGCTCCGCCTCGAAGCTGGTCAGCAGCGTGGCCGCGCGTGGATCGGTGTTCAGGGAGACCTGGATCGGCTCGCGCTCGCCGCCTGCCAGCGACTCCTTATAGGCGCCCGCGCCGCGCATAGCGTAGATCAGCGCGCCCGTATCGGCGGGCGGATCGTCCTGATCGCTGTAGAAGCCAGGGCTGGCCAGCACGCCGAGCTGCGGCTCGCCGCCGGCCATCAGGGCGATGGCGACGCAGTAATGCCGCCCGCCCAGAAAGCCCTTCGTCCCGTCAATCGGGTCCACGATCCAGGTGCGCTCGGCCTGCTTCTGCTTGCCGAAGTCGAGCCAGGCGCAGACCTGCTCCTCGAACACATAGCCGCCCACTGCGTCGGTGACGAAACGGCTCACCAGCGCGCGCTGGCGGTCATTGAGCAGCAGCATGAACTCCTCGGAACGCTCCTCGGAGAGCACCGCGTCGTCCGGGAAATTCTCAGACAGGGCGTGGCCGATCAGCGCCTGCGAGGCGTAGTCGGCGATGGTCACCGGCTCGCGCCCGTCCTTCTGTGACGGGCTGACCAGCTCGGCCTGGATGTTCTGGCAGATGCCCGCGGCGATGCGGGCGATGGTCTTGGCAGTTTCTAGCTCGAAAGATAGTGTCACCCGGTTAGACTCCCTGTGGTCAGGAACGTGCGCGCCATTGTAGCGCAGGAGAGGCGGGGGCGAAACAGGGACGAAGAGGGTACCGGTCATCGCGCCAAAACCCGCTGCGCACGCGGCTCCCCGATCGCACTCCCGCTCGGCGTTCACGCCCCAGGCCGCCCCTTCCCCCACACTGCGCGAAGAAAAGGGGAGCAGGCCCGCCGCTTTCCCCCTTCATCCCGATCCCGTTGGCAAACGAAGCGCGGCGCGCTGGTTTCGTAGGGGCGCTACTCTGCTGCGGCCCCGCAGGGGCGTATTACTATACGCCCATACGGAAGTATTTCGCCACCAGCACCCCTCGCGGCAGAAGGGCCTGGGATGGCGAAGCAGGCGCGATCCGGGATGTGGGCAATGTATAGCCGTAAACGGAGCGGGGAAGCACGTGCAGGGCCAGGCCCCCTCTCTCCGCGTGTGGAGAGGGGATTGAGGGGTGAGGTAACCCCGCCAGTCAGGGCTTCTCAAACGGTCTCTGTCAACCGTCGCACGCACTCCGCCCGCCCCCGCCCTCGCCGGAAACGGTTTGCGCGTTATAATGGCCGGGTAGTCCCTGCCGCCGGGCGCAGAGTTGTTTCGCGGGGGGCGGGGCAGCGGTGAGTTCAGGAGGAAGAGATGCGTATCCTTATTCTGGGCGGCGATGGCTATCTGGGCTGGGCCACGGCCATGTACTTCAGCCAGCGCGGGCACGCCGTCGGCGTGGTGGACAACTTCACCCGCCGCGCGATGCACATCGAGCGCGGCACCGACAGCCTGACGCCGATCCACTCGTTGCATGCCCGTGTGGCCGCCTGGCGCGAGGTGACCGGGCGAGCCATCGAGATGTTCATCGGCGACATCCAGGACTGGTTCTTCATCAGCAAAGTGATCGCCGACTTCAAGCCGGACGCGATTGTGCACTACGGCGAGATTCCCAGCGCGCCCTACTCGATGATTGACGTGCACCATGCCGTGCGCGTTCACGAGAATAACGTCAACGGCACGCTCAACGTGCTGTGGGCCATGCACCAGTTCGCCCCAGACTCGCACCTGATCAAGCTGGGCACGATGGGCGAGTACGGCACGCCGAACATTGACATCCCCGAAGGCTACTTCGAGATCGAGTATCGCGGGCGCAAGGATGTGCTGCCCTTCCCCAAACAGGCCGGCTCGTTCTATCACCTGACCAAAGTGCACGATAGCAACAACATCATGTTCGCCTGCAAAATCTGGGGCCTGCGCGCCACCGACCTCAACCAGGGCGTGGTCTACGGCATCGAGACGGCAGAGTCCAATCTCGATGACCGCCTGTTGACCCGCTTCGACTACGACGAGTCCTTTGGGACGGCGCTCAACCGTTTCTGCGTGCAGGCGGTGGCCGGCATCCCGCTGACGCTCTACGGCAAGGGCCAGCAGACGCGCGGCTACCTCAACATCCTCGACACGCTGCAATGCGTCGAGCTGACCGCGCTGCACCCGCCCCAACCGGGCCAGTTGCGCGTCTTCAACCAGTGGGTGGAGCACTTCTCGGTGCTCGACCTGGCGCTGCACGTGCGCAAGGCGGCGCGCCAGGTGGGGCTGGATGTTCGGATCGCCCACTACATCAACCCGCGCGTCGAGGCTGAGGAGCACTACTACAACCCGGATCACAACGAGCTTTACGGGCTGGGCCTCAAGCCGCACCTGCTCGACGATACGCTGGTGGAACAGGTGCTCAAGCGCATCATCCAGTATAAAGACCGCATCATCCAGCATTCGATCATCCCGCGCATCTACTGGCAGCGCGGCGGCACCGAGGACTACGTGGAGATCGTAGAGTACGAGGAACAATAGGTGAATGCCAGCGTGGTCAGGAGTTAGAACACAGCACGCTCGTGTTGTGCAGAGACCCTGGTGCCTGATACCCACTTTCCCGTCTATATACAGAGTTAGGAGGGGAAAGTGCTGCGTCAGCCGGTCACAAGTCCCCCTCTCTAGCTCGGCTGGAGAGGGGGACTTTAGGGGATGAAGCGGCGTCTATGTATTGTAAGCTCATTCGTCCAATAGCTTCTTCGCAATTGCACACAACTCGGCCTCAAGGGCCGTTCTTTGCTTCTGCCGCCTGAAAAACTTCAGGCGGTTGTCTCTTAGCTGTCGAATTCGCTCGCGTGATAAAGAGAAGTCATTAGCGATTGATTGCAGGGTTTCTGTGTTTCCGCCCAAGAGACCATAATAGCGAAGCATGATCAGATGCCGCCTTTTACCATCGTGACCATGAGTACGGTTCTGGATGTACACCAACAACTGAACGACAAACTCGCTCACATGATATCTCTTGATTCGTTCAACGTCATGCTCTGGCAGACCCAATCGTGTCAGTAGATCGCTGATGAGCGTCTCTTCTCGGTATATTGCTCTGAGCCAATCATTGATGCGATCCAGCATCTTCCTGGTTTCAGGACTTGCAGAGGTCACGTGTCTCTCATCTCTCCCATAACGCGGGTCGGCGTTAGCCCATGTGTGAAATGGTTGTCTCTCCCTACTCCAGCGGCGCAAGCGTCCCGTCGTCGGCGATCTGCTGCACGCGCAGTTCGGCCTTGTCCAGCAGGTCGCCGCACAGCCGGGCCAGCACCTGCCCCCGCTCGTAGAGCGCCACCGAATCTTCCAGCGAAAGCTCGCCGGATTCCAGGCGCGCCACGATCTCCTCAAGCTGCGCATAGGCTTGCTCGAACGTCAGGGTGCTCAGATCATCGTCCGGTTTCATGGGGTGCCTCACTCTGGCGGGGTGTAGTCCCACAGGGTCGTGCAAGTCCACCGGTTCTGTTCGGCGGTGTCAATCCAGCGGTCGAATTCGTCGCCGAGCTTGTGCCCGCGTGCGCCGGCGAAGTCGCGCGCCGCGCCCGTCTCGTCGCCCAGGGCACCCCGCATCTGGCCGCGCAGCACATAGGCCAGCGCATAGCCCTTGTTAAAGCGGATCGCCTGCGAGAACGCAGCTTCCGCCTCTTCATAGCGATCCAGGCTGCAATGGGCCAGCCCATAGACCAGGAACAGGTCGGCCAGCACCGCGTCCTGAGCCGGCGCGGGATCGCTCAGCACTTCGGGGGGAATCAGGGCGATGGCCGCGCCCAGGTCGTCCACCACGCGGGTGTACTGACCCAGCACCAGGTTGGTCACCGCCGCGAAGTACGCCCCTGTGATCTGGCTCTGCGCCTGGCTGCCATAGAGCGTCGCGTAGGCGCGGTTGGTCAGCTCCGGGTCGGGGAACTGCTTCAGGATGGTGTGCGCCAGGTCTTGTGCCTCGGCCAGGTGCCCTTCGCGCAGCGCGATCAGCAGCGCGGCGACATAGGGCAGGTTGGCTTCGGGGCCGAGGGCAATGGCCTGTTCCAGATCGTTCACGGCATAGTAGGCGTCGCCGTAGCGTATCATGGCGCGCGTGAAATAGGCGTACCAATCGTCCGGGCGCAGGGCGATGACCTGGCTGTACCGGGCGACAAGGGCCAGGTCCGACGCCGCTTCGTCGAGGCTCAGATAGACGGGCATGGCCCACCCGACGGGGGCCAGCCGCGTTGCCGTGCCGAGGTCGGCGGCAGCGCGATCGAACGCGCCGTTGCGCAGATGCGCGATGCTGCGAAAGGCGTACAGCAGCGAATTGCCCGAATCGAGGGCCAGGGCCAGGCCGAACTCGTCAATCGCCAGCTTGGTATTGCTGCTGAAGGCTTCCAGCGCGCGGTGCAGGTGGGCGGCAACATCCGCCCCAACGGCCTGCGCCCCGACGACGTGCAGCGAGTCGAGGATGGTCAGGTTGAGCACGAACTCGAACAGATCGCCGTCGGCCAGGCTCAGCAGGCTGGTGATGCCGATGATGGGCCGGGCGATGGACTCGCTGCGCTCGTTGGTCAGGCGAACGCGCACGCTGCCCGTTTTCTCCAGCAGATCGTGCGAAAAACGGTTGTAGGGGAACTCGCGCGCCGTGCCCACCTGGATATTCAGCTCGATCACGTCAGGGCTGTAGTTGCCCCACACGATCACCGTCGCCCCGACGGCTTCGGCCACAATGCGCGCTTCCTCCGCGGAAGTGATCACAACGGGCAGTTGGCGCACGGCGATGCGCGAGTAGGGCGCGCCGCCCGCCAGCGTTCGCTCCAGGTCGTCGGCGATGAAGCGGTTGACATCGCGCAGGGGCACGTCCTCCAGCGCCTCTGGGCGGGCGAGCAGCACCATATACTCGCCTTCGCTCACCGGCGCGACATCGCGCAGGGCAAGCGTCAGCAGCAGGTCAAGCTGGTCACCAGGGGGGATGGGTGTCGCGTCGCCGGCCCCCTGGGCCATACCCATCGCTGAGAGCGGGTTCCTTGGCGTGAAGAACGTCGCGCAGCCCACTTCCCCGGCCCGGATCGCCTCTGCATACGGCCTGAACGTCTCGCCCAGAGCATTGGCGGCGATTTCCCGCAGGTCCCGGTTCGCTCCCTCAGCGTCACCGTTTTGCAGGCGGGCGTCGGCGCGCAGCAGGCGCACGAGCAGGAAATCGGGTTCGCGGGCCAGCGCCGCTGAAAAAGATTCTTCGGCGGCAGCGTAATCCCCTAGCGAGCAGTATGACACGCCCCGCACCATGTACAGATCGGTGAAATCGGGGAAAACCTCCAGCCCGGCGGATGTTTCCTCAACGGCCAGGTCGTGGCGGCCCAGCATCTGGTTGGCCACCGCCGACAGGATGACCGCATACGGGTCTGCCGATTGATCCCCGAAGGTGGCCGTGACCAGCCGCCCCATGAAGCCCGGATCGGGAAACTGGGTCAGGACGATCTGGATGTCGCGGAAGGCATCGTCCAGGCGGCTTTCGTGCAGGGCCAGCAGCGCCCGGAACACGTAGGGGAAATTGGCCACAGGCCGCAGGGTGATGGCCGCGTCGAGGTCGGCGCGGGCCAGATCGCGCGCGCCCGCCTCCGCACTGCCATACACGTAGTAGATCGCGCCGCGATAAAAGCGCGGGAACCAGTCGTCGGGCCGCTCAGCGATGATCTCATCGAAAACCTGCAACACGGACTCGTCGTGCGTGGCGTGGGCCAGCAGCATGAGCGGCATCGCCCATCCCGTTGGGCCGAGCCGCTGCGCGGTGAGCGCGTCGGCGCGCGACGCCTCGAACTGCCCCTGAACCTGCTTGAGAATGGCCAGATAGGTGTACAGCAGGGGGTTGCCAGCATCGAGCGCCAGCGCCGCGTTCAGCGCTTCGCCGATTTCGCGCGGGGCGTCGGCGAGCATGGCGCGGTGAACGTGTGCGGCCACACCGCTGCCGGTGATCTGTGCTGGCTGCGCGGTGATGGCGTCCTGGATGGCGCTGCTGCGCATGGTCTCAAAGGCGTTTCCGTCGGCGTTGTGCAGGATGTTGAGGGCCGTGAGCACGAACGGGGCCAGCGATTCGCGCCGCGCGTCGGCCATGTGCAGGCGCACGTTGGCCGTGCGCTCCAGCGTGTCGCGCGGGAACTGGTTGTAGCGGAAGGCGTTGAGCACGCCTATCTGCACATTCGCTTCGATCAGGTCGGGCGTGTGATTGCCCCAGATGATGATCGTCGCCCCGTAATAGCTGGCGACGGCCTGCGCCTGTTCGTTGGAGGTGATCACGCTTCCATAAACGCGCACGGCGACATTGGAAAAGGGCACCGACTTCTCCAGCGTCTCCGCCAGATGATCGGCGATCAGCCGGGTCACGTCCACCTGGCGCCCGGCAGCGATCTGTCCGATGCCCGACAAGTCCTCGAAGCGGGCGACCAGAATCTGGTACTGGCCCGGCGCAACCGGCGCGATCTCCGGCCACAGGGCAGCCCCCGGCGAGCCGGTGGCCTCTGCCCCGCTCGCAGCAGTCGGCGGCGTTTTGTCCGGCAAGGCGGTGTGGCGCTCGTCTGTGCGCGGGCGCGCGCTGCCGCTGAGGATGGCCGCCACCAGCACGGCGGAGCAGCCCAGGGCCACCGCGATGACCATCAGCGCGATCCACTTCCATTTGGCGCTCGCGGCGCCATACTCGCCGGTCACCGGTGTGACGCCGGGCACGAGCATCGGCGCTTCGCCGTCCGGCGTGTCCAGCGGCGGGTAGAGGGTGAGGCCGTGCGTCTGCTGCGCGTCGCCCCGCACCATCGCCGGGACTTCGAAGCCAGGCAGCTCGTCGGAAGGCGTGGCGAAGCGCGATTCCCCTTCGGCGAGGTTCTGCGCGTTGAGCACCAGATCGCGCAGCGGCGTATCCAGGCTGCGGATGATCGCCTCCAGCTCGGCCCCGACCAGGCGCACGCTGCTGATGCGCCGCGCGCGCTCTTTTTCTAACATGCGCGCAATCAGGCTGATCAGCGCGAGCGGCAGGCCGGGGCGCAGCCGGTCAATATCGGGCGCGGGCCTGGTCAGGATGGCGGTGAGAATGGCGGCGATGCTGTCTCCCTGGAACGGCACGCGCCCGGTGAGCGCCTCGAAGAGCATCACCCCGAACGACCAGATATCGGCCCGCTCGTCGAGGTCCAGGCCGTTGCACGCCTCTGGGCTGAGGTAGGCGTAGGTGCCGATCACCGAGCCGGTTTGGGTCAGGCGGGAACGGTCGCCCAGGTGCGCCACGCCGAAATCGGTCAGGCGCGGCGTGCCGTCCTCCGCCAGGAGCACGTTGTCCGGCTTGATGTCGCGGTGGATGATGTGCATGCGGTGCGCGCGGGCCAGGGCATCGGCCAGGTCGAGCGCGATGTTGAGCACGCCCTCCAGCGGCAGGCGGCCCTGTGCATCCATCAGGCTCCGCAGCGATCCGCCGCCGACATATTCCATGACCAGGTAGTGGCGGTTTTCTTCGGCCACCATCGCCCGCATGGTGATGATGTTGGGGTGGTTGAGCTGGCGCAGCGCCTCGCCTTCGCGGGTGAAGCGGTCGAGGATGTCCGGATTCTCTTCCAGGACGGATTGGTGCAGGCGCTTGATGGCGACCGTTTCGCCCGTGTGCGTGTCGGTGCCCTTGAAGACATCGCCCATGCCGCCGCGCCCGATCAGCTCGCCCAGCCGGTAGCGCCCCGCGACCAGCGTGTGCTCCTCGCTCATCAACGCCTCTCGGCCCACATAGGCCCGGCTAAGCCCCGAACAAGCGGCGGCGGACGGTGGCGGCAAGCTGCCCATCGTGCAGCGTGATGGTGATGGGCATATCCTCGGCGACGTGCTGCACGCTGGTTACGCGCGCCCCGTCTTCGGCCCGCGCGACGATGGCGTAGCCGCGCTGCAACAGCCGCAGCGGGCTGGCGCTGTCCAGCGCGCGGGTCTGCGCCGCCAGCCGCTCGCGCCGTCGCTCCAGGTCGAGCTGCAGGCGCGCCCCCGCCCGCCCCAGCAGATCGTCCACCTGCTGGCGGGCGCTGCGCACCTGCACGGCGGGCGACAGCCGCCCCAGCAGGCGCGCCTGCCCGTACAGCGCCGCACGGCGGTCGGTCAGCAGCGCCGCCATCCGCCCGGCCAGTCGCGCGGACCACGCCTCGACCGTCGCGCGCATGGCCGGGCCGTCCGGCGTGATGACTTCGGCGGCGGCGGAAGGCGTGGGGGCGCGCAGATCGGCGGCGAAATCCACCAGCGTGAAGTCAATCTCGTGGCCCACCCCGGTGACGACCGGGATGCGCGAAGCGACCACCGCGCGAACAACCGCTTCATCGTTGAAGCACCACAGGTCTTCCAGGCTGCCGCCGCCGCGCGCCAGCAGGATCACGTCGGCGGCGCTGTGCTCGTTGAGGCGGCGCAGCGCGGCGATGATCTGCGGCGGCGCTTCTTTGCCCTGCACTAGCGTCGGGCTGAGGATGATCTCGGCCAGCGGGTAGCGCCGGCTCAGCACGTTGAGAATGTCCTGGAAGGCGGCGGTCGTGGGCGAGGTGACGACGCCGATGCGGCGCGGGAAGGGCGGCAGCGGGCGCTTGCGCGCCGGGTCGAACAGTCCCTCGGCGTCCAGGCGGGCCTTGAGCAGCTCGAACTGGCGGTTGAGGTCGCCGGCGCCGGCGATCTGCAGGGCGTCGCACTGAAGCTGGTACTGGCCGCGCGCCTCGTAGACGGTCACGCTGCCGTGCGCGATCACCGCGTCGCCATGCTGCGGGTCAAAGGCCAGCCGCGCCGCCTGAGCGCGCCACATCACGCAGCGCAGCTCGCTGCGATCATCTTTGAGCGTGAAATAGAGATGCCCCGACGACGCCCGCGCGAAATTGCTGATCTCCCCCTCCACCCACACATCGAACAGGCGAGGGTCTTGATCGAACAGGTCGCGGATGTAGCTGGTGAGCTGCCAGATGGTATAGGGTTGGATCGTCATGCCTGGCCGCGGCTCCCTTCCGTCGCGGTGAAATTGTACATCACACCGCGCGGCAAAGCCATGCCCCCTCGCCGCTCATTCTGTGTTAGAATTAGCGCCGGTATCTGGCAGCACCCCCTTTCAGCGAATGAAAGCGGAGAGATAACTATGAGCGACCAGGCTGCCCACGAGCAACTGGCCCGCCGTCTGAGCGCCATGAAGCTCAAAGACGTGCGCAAGGAAATCCGCGCCCTGGACTCCGGCGCGATCCTCAAGTATTACCGCAACGCAATTTGGGGCGAGTATCACACGCTGTGGGTGCTGCCCAATGCCGGGCTGAGCATCACCCTCGTCGAGCGGGCCGACGTCTCCGACAGCAACAAGGAAGTCGGCGGCGGCCCGCGCGGGATGACGGCGAAGAAGGTCGAGTACGTCTACATCGAGACGCGCGTCGAGCCGCTGCTGCGCCCGGCGTACCGGCGCGGTGAGACGGGGCCAGCCGCCGCCGCCAAGTGAGACGACGATTCGGGAGCGTGAAGCGAACAGCGGCAGACAGGGACGCGGAGGAAGCCGCATGACCCGTCGCGTCGAGGGAGCGGCCCTGGCCGTCATCCTGGCCGCGTACCTGGCCCTGGCCGGGCTGTACGCGGTTCGCACGCCCGACTGGCAGGCTCCCGACGAGCCAGCGCACTACAACTACGTGCGCCAGATCGCCGACGAGGGCCGTCTGCCGGTCATCGCCCCCGGCGACTGGCAGCAGGACTACCAGGAACACCTGAAGGCGAGCGGCTTCGACCCGGCGCTGCTCGACCGGCTGGATACCGTCCAGTACGAAGACCATCAGCCCCCGCTCTACTATCTGCTGCAAGCGCCGGTCTACGCGCTGTCCGGCGGCGACCTGCTGGCGCTGCGCCTGGTCTCGGCGCTGCTCGGTGCGGGCGCGGTGATCGGGGCCTGGGCCGTCGTCCGCACGGCGCTGCCGGGCCGCCCGATCCTGGCCCTGGCCAGCGCGGGCTTCGTCGCCTTCCTGCCCCAGCGATTGAGCATCGCTGCCAGCGTCAACAACGACGCGCTGGCCGACCTGGTCGTCGCGCTGACGCTGTGGACGGCGGTCGGCTATCTGCGCGCGGCGCCGCGCGCCCACCCGCTGGCGCTGGGCGTCCTGGCCGGGATCGCCCTGATCACCAAGACGACGGTCTACTTCCTGGCGGGTATTGTCGTGCTGGCGGCGCTGCTGCGCTGGCGGCGCGAGCGCTGGCCGCGGCGGGTCGCTGCCGCGCACCTGGCCGCGGCGATCCTGCCCGCGCTGCTGATCGGCGGCGTGTGGTGGGCGCGCAACCTGGATACCTACGGTGGGACGGACTTCACCGGGCTGGCGCGTCACGACGCGGTGACGGTGGGCCAGGTGCGCACGGACGAGTACATCGAGGACACGCTTGGTGACAGCGAGCAGCAGTACGTCGAGAACCTGGTCAGGACGACCTTTCACAGCTTCTGGGGGCAGTTCGGCTGGATGGCCGTGCCACTGCCTGCAACCGTGTACCGCGCCCTGTGGCTGATCACGGGGGGGCTGCTGGCCGGCGCGGCGATCTACGCCTGGCGCGAGCGATTGCCGCGCGCCCTGGACGGGCCGGGCCGCGATGCGCTGATCGTCTTCGCCGCCGTGATCCTGCTGGTGAGCGCTGCCTTCCTCCTCTACAACCGCGAGTTCGTGCAGTTCCAGGGCCGCTACCTCTATCCGGCACTGATCCCGCTGGCGCTGATCGTCGCGGCGGGGCTGCGCGGCTGGGCGGGGCTGGTCTTCGGGCGGCGCGCCCTGGCGGACTGGCTGCCGCTGGCGGCGGTCGGGGCGCTGGCCCTGTTCGCCCTGATCGCGCTGGAGCGCTACCTGGTGCCCAATCTGTGAGGTGGCAGGGGCATGGCGTAGAAAGAGACTGCCGCAGGGTAGCGCGCAACGTGCCGGTTGGAAAGGGTGCGTGCAAAACCTGTCAGGGTGGGGCGCTGCGGATTGAAGCTGTTGGCGATTGCCCTGTGCACCAGCCTCGCAGGGCCGCGGCCCTGTGGGAACGTATGATCAGCGCCTAACCCTGGCGCAGCCAGCGGTTGAAGAAGTCAATCGTGCGCTGCATGAAGAGCCGGTCGCCTTCTCCGGTGAAGGTGTGCGGCTGGCCTTCGTAAGCGAAGCACTCGACAGATTTTTCCAGCGCGTTAAGCCGCTGACACAGGTCCGCCGACCACTCCGGAGGCACCAGCTCGTCCGCCGCGCCGTGATGGATGCTCACCGCCGCCTGGATGCGCCCCAGGTATTCGATCGGCGAGACGCGCCGGATCACTTCGTCAGGCGCGCGCATCTCGGCTCCCCCGCGCATCCGGCCCGACCACTCCTGAATCTTGGCGTAGTTCCACGCCTCATTTCCGCTCATCGCCCCGTAGAGCACGGCGGCGCGCACGTCCGCGCTGACGGTGATCGTCCGCAGCGAGACGCCCCCGCCCATGCTGTGCCCCCACAGGCCGATGGCGTCCGGGTCGGCGGCGACCAGCGCGCCGGGCAGCCCGCCCGTCTGCCGCACCAGCCCCACCAGGTGCAGAACGTCGAGGGCCATGCCCACGCGGAACAGGTTCGGCCCGTCGCTCGACGGGCGATAGCCGCGCAGGTTGGGGTGCAGCACCAGAAAGCCGGCGCGGGCCAGGTCGTCGGCGTAGTGCGTGGTGTAGTCCAGCGTGCCGTAGACCGCCGGGTCAATATAGCCGTGCAGGGCGATGATCACCGGGAACGGCCCTGTGCCAGCCGGCACGTTCATGAAGCCGTAGATGGTCAGGTCGTCGCTCGGATAGCTGACCAGGTAGCGGGTGAACTCCGGGTAGGTGCCCATCGTCTCGACGACGGTGAGCGCCCCGCGCCCGTAATAGCGCGCGGCCAGATCGTCAATGGACAGGCCGGCATAAGGGTCGGGCGTGGGAGTGGCGATGACCGGCGAGGGAGTCTGCGCGCCGGTTGGAGCGGCGAACATCAGCAGGACGATCAGCGCGCCCAGGGCGCTCAGCAGGAAAGCGGGGAGCGATCGCATAGGCCGGGTCTCCATGTGTCGGCGACGTGTCAGCGTTGCAGCCAGGCCCCCCACAGGCAGCATAAGTCAATTCTACACGGGCGACGGGCGGAGTACCAACAGGCGAACCCTGTTGCCATGCGCCCCTGCACGCCTCGCTCCCCGAATCCCCCCAAGAGATACCGTTGGCGAGCTAAGCGCGCGCTGGTTGAGGCGCTTTCTCTCCCAAAAGAGACTTCCGAAGTTTTCTGGAAACTTCGGAAGTCCTGGCATCGGAGCACGAGAGATTGCGCTACTTCTACCCGCACTTGTCCAGGTCGCGCCACTTGGCGACGATGTCCGTGTCCACGATCAGCCCGGGCGCGCCTTCGGGGACGGTCACGGTCAGGGTGCGGTTGGCGATCTCTTCGCATTCTACCCCCTTCTCGACGGCGCTCCACGTCCCGCGCACGTACTTGTACTGGATGGCGGCGCTCTCTGGCAGCTCCAGCGTGACCGTCCAGTGCTGATCATCCACCTGGGTCATCTCGATCCCCGCCGGGTCCCAGTTGGGCAGGTCTTTGGTGCCGAAGTCGCCGGCGATGAACACGCTGCCCGCGCCCTCTGTGGTGTAGTCGGGCACGGTGACGATGAAGGTCACCGGGAGGCCGCGCCGCTGCACTTTCGCCTCGCCCGCGCTCACCGGCTCCGATTCGTTGAGCGCTGTGTCCAGCGCCGACACCGCGTAGGCGTAGGTGTTGCCCGCGCTCACCGACCGATCAGCGAAGCGATTGTCGGCGCCCGCCGGGACTTCGCCGGCCAGGGTCGTCGCGCCGCCGAAGGTGCGATAGATGCGATAGGCGGCGGCGTCTTCGGCGGGCGAGTCTTCCCAGGTGACGATCACCCCGGCCAGCGACGCCTGTAGAATCTCCGCCGAAGCGGGCGGCGCGGGCGCTTCTGTGTCTTCGGGCGCGAGCACCGTCAGCGGCGGATGCGTCCCGTCGGGCAGGGTGACGACCGTCCACGTCTCGCCGGCGTCGCTGCTGAAGCGGGCCAGGTGCTCGAAGTCGCCGGCGACGCTCAGCGGCAGCGCGACCTCGTACACGTCCACGCCGTCCTCGTCTGCGGCGTACTGCATCGGCGTCCAGGCGGGCATTTCGATCACGGCGGCTTCTGCGGGCAGCAGCGCCGCCTCGGCCAGCACGCCCGCCGCCGGACCGTCCACTTCGGTCGCGCCAGGGATGCGCACCGCCGCGCGCACGGTCGTCGTCGCGCCGTAGGTCAGGGCGATCTCGGTCGGCATATCGTCCGCCAGGAAGTAAGCCTCGCGGATGGCCGCGCTGGGCACGGCGGAGACGCTGGCGCTCAGCGGCCCGATCAGCCCGTCCGCGCTGACGCTGGCAACGGCGTAGAAGTAGCGGTAGCCGTCCGTCGTCGTCTCGTCGCTGAAGCGGCTCGCTTCGGCTGGCACGTCGCCCACCGGGGCAAAGCCGCCCGTCGCCACCGGGCTGCGGTAGACGCGATAGCCCGCCGCGCCAGGGACGGCGTCCCAGATCACGGTCACGCGCCCGCTGACGCCGGCGGCGTCCACGTTCGCCGGCGATTTGGGCGCGACGAACGAGGCATGGCGCACCCCGGCCCAGATGTTGCCGCTCAGTTCGTCAACCGTCACCGTCAGCGCGCCGTCGCTGACGATCGCTGGCTCCGCCGGCTGCACCAGGCGCAGCTCGCCGGTGAGGATGCCGCCCACGTCAATCGGGACGGTGCGCATCTCGCCCGCCTGGGCGAGGGCCGGGTCGAGCGTGAATCCCTCCGGCAGCAGCCCGCTCACGTCGAGCGTCACCGTCTGCGCAGCGTCGCCCTTGTTGGCGACGACCAGGGCGGCGTTGCCCGCCGCCGCGTCCAGACGCAGGAAAGCGTAGACGCCGCTCGCGTCGTCGGCCAGCAGAGTGATTCGCTCGCCCTCGCGCAGCGCGGGATTGGCATGGCGTAGCGCGGCCAGCGCCCGGTAGAAGGCGAGCATGTCTTCATCGGGCGGGCCGTAGGCGTCGCCCTCCGCGTCCGGCCAGGGGTACGGCGCGCGGTTGTAGGGATCGTCCTGCAGGGTGCTGCCGTCGCTGAGGCTGGGCGCGTCGAGGGCGATCTCGTCGCCGTAGTAGATGGTCGGCGCACCGGGCAGGGCGAATTGCAGCAGCGCGGCCAGCTTCTGGCGCTCTGTGTCGCCAGCCACGAAGAGCAGGCGCGACGTGTCGTGGCTGCCCAGCAGGTTCATCATGGCCTGGTTGGCCATCGGCGGGGTGTCGGCGGCGATGTCCTGGATGATCGCGTCGAGCTGGCTGGGCATCAGCGCGTGGAGGATGCGGTCGCCGTTGGCATCGTTGTCGGTGAAGTCTTCCTGGCGCACGAAGCCGAGGATGCCGCGCCGTAGCTGGTAGTTCATCACCGAGTCCCACTCGTTGCCCAGCAACCAGCGCGTGGCGTTACCCCATTCCTCGCCGATGATCACGCCCTGCGGGTTGGCGTTGCGCACGGCATTGCGGAAGCCTTCCCAGTAGTCGTTGGCCGGGCCGCCGGGATCAATGTCGCCGCCCACGTCCAGCCGCCAGCCGCCGATGCCCTCGCGCCCCCAGGTGGCCACCACGCTGTTGCGCCCCAGGTAGACGTACAGGCGCACGCCGGGGTTGTCGCTGTTGAGCTTGGGGATGCTGTCGTAGCCGGCCCAGGAGATGTAGAAGGTCGCGCCCTGCGGGTTGTCCACGCACGGCGAGGGCTGCTCGCCCTTGGGCGGCACGAAGAAGAACCAGTTGCGGTAGAGCGAGTCCAGGCTTTCGCACGCGCCGTCTTCCTCATAGCGCCCGTAGCGGTCGAAGAAGGCGCTGTCCGACGACAGGTGGTTGAACACGCCGTCGAGGATGAGAGTCATGCCGCGCGCTTCCGCCTCGGCCACCAGCGTCTGGAAGGTCTCCAGGTCGCCCAGCAGCGGGTCCAGCGCCTTGAAGTCGGCGGTGTCGTAGCGGTGATTGGAGCGGGCGGCGAAGATCGGGTTCAGGTAGAGGGCCGTCACGCCCAGGTCTTGCAGGTAGTCGAGCTTCTCGATGATCCCGGCCAGGTCGCCGCCGAAGAAGTCCACGTTCCAGCGATTCTGGTATTCGCCCGGCTGGCGCGGGTCAACGGGCGGCTCGTTCCAGGTCTCGTGGAAGATGGAGCGCAGCCCGTCGTAGAACTCCAATTCGTCATCGGCGGGGTCGTTGGCCAGGTCGCCGTTGCGGAAGCGGTCGGGAAAAATCTGGTAGACAACCGCGTTGCGCATCCATTCCGGCGTGTAGAAGGCCGGGTCGTAGACGGTGAGCTGGAAGCTGAGGTCGGGGCTTGCGTCGTAGACGGCGCCGGGGCCGCCCTCGTTGGCCGGGAAGTAGACGCCGTCCGCACCGGGGCGGGTGTCGTCCTCGTAGTACACCGTCTGGTCGCCCCGGCTGATCAGGAAGCGGTACCAGTAGATGGTCGGCGTCTTGCCCGTGTTCAGCGTCGCTTCCCACAGGTCGAAGCCGTCCGGCGTGCTGGCGACCACGCTCATGGGCAGCAACGTTTGCGTTTGGGCGCGGTCGTCCCACACGCGCACGGTGACCGAGTCCGCTTGGCGCATCGCTGTGCGCAAGCGCAGCGTCACCGCGCTTTCGGTGGGCACGGGGCCGGTCGGCGTGCGGTAGAGGTCATCGCGGCTGTCGTGCAGCAACGCCGCGCGATCGAATCCACCCTCTGCGCCCTCCTGGGCGAGCAGGCCGCTGACGGGCACGAGCGCGGCGATCAACAACGAGCATCCCACAAACCGAACCAGGTGAATGGCTAGCCTACGCATAGGATCGCTCCTCATAAGAATGTGTTTTAGTTGGGAATGCGGCGGGCCGGATCGGCGCTGCCGCTATGGTGGAATGTACAGAAGAGCGGCGCTTTGTGCAATATTCACGCGGGCGCTCGAAGGGCAGGCTGCTGCGCCCTGGCTGCCCCCCCCGCCCGGCCTGGGATGCAGAATTCTGGAACCGCAGAGGCGCAGAGGACACAGAGAAGAACTTATGATTTTGTTTTCCTCCGCGCTCTCTGCGCCTCTGCCGTAATCCTTTGCTCCAGCGTCCGGCAGCGAGTGCGACAGGAGGGCGTGCGCTGGTAATCTTTGCGCGCCCCGCTCCGAAACTCCGAACCTGCACATTGCGGCAGCCGCCCCGATCGTTTAAGATCAGGCTGAGCTATCAAGTGGCGCAGGAGAGGGTATGATGCCGGATAGTCCGAATGCGATTGACAATGGGGCGAGCGCCGACGCGCCGATCGAGCAACGGTTGCAGAGCCTGATCGAAAACCTGTCCTCTTACATCGAGTATTATCATGGCGGATGGTGCCGCCTGGTATCCTTCGACGGCAGAGTGGCCCGCGTCGAGCTGGGCGGCGCCTGCGAAGGCTGCCCCCTGTCGCTGAACACACTGCACGGCTGGATCGCCGGGACGGTGCGCCAATTCTTCCCCGACATCACCGTCGAAGAGGCGCTCCCGCAGCGTTGATCTGCAGGAGCGCCGCAGGTATCGCGCACGCTCTGCCGCCGGGCAGGGCGTTCGTTTTTCTCGCTGAAACCAGGGACGGGGAGTTAGCCGCGCCCGTCTGGTTGAGTGCTGACCGCTGACCGCTGATCACTATCTGCTGCTTCTAGGGGGCGCGATGCGCAACTGGCTGCTGTTTTGGGGGCTGGGCCTCATCTGGGGATCGTCATTCCTGCTGATCAAAGTGGCGGTGGACGCCTTTGGCCCGCTGCCGCTGGTCTCGGTGCGGCTGGGTCTGGCGGCGACGTTCATGGCCATCTTTCTGCGCGCCACCGGGCGCCACTGGCCAACAGGTGCCCGCGAGCGGGCAGCGTTGCTCGCCGTCGGCGTGCTCAACACTGCCGTGCCCTTCACGCTGATCACCTGGGGCGAGCAGGACATTGACAGCGGCCTGGCGACCGTGCTCAATGCGACGGTGCCCCTCTTCACACTGGTCATCGCCCACGTGGGCCTGCCCGACGAGCGCATCACGTCGCAGAAGGTGCTCGGCCTGGTGCTGGGCTTCGCGGGCGTGGCTTTGCTGGCCAGCCGCAGCGCCGAGTCCAGCAGCCCCAACCCGCTGGCGGGCCAGGCTGCCGTGCTGGCAGCATCGGCCTGCTACGCCATATCGGCGGTGATTATTCGCCGCTACCTGCGCGGCGTAGACCCCTACACCACCGCCGGCGGCTCGCTGATCATCGGCGGCGCGCTGATCATCGCCATCACGCTGGTCGCCGTGCCGCTGCCCGCCGCCGCCGACCTGGGCGTGCGGGACGTGCTGGCCGTGGTGACGCTGGCCCTGGTCAACACGGTGCTGGCTTATTTCCTGTTCTACACACTGATCTCCACCTGGGGCGCGACGCGCACCACGCTGGTGACCTATGTGATGCCGCCCGTCGGGGTGACGCTGGGCGCGCTGTTCCTCGACGAGGCAGTGGACTGGAAGATCGTCGTCGGCGCGGGGATGATCCTGGCCGGCGTGGTGGTCGTCAACTGGCGGGGGCGGGCGCGGCCAGTCAGGGTGCAGCAGAGCGGCACCTCGACAACCTGAAGGAGTCGGCGTGCTCCGGCACAGCCAGAGCCACGAACAACCTGCCGCCAGGGGAAGCTCGGGAATGCTCGCTGAAAGCCTCCCCCCTCAATCTCCCCTCGCTTCGCTGGAGGAGGGACGCAGGCCGCTCGCCCCTCCTCCTGGCTTTGCGAGAGGAAGGGGCGTTCTGGCGATTGCCTGACGACTTGTTCGCGCCCCCCCAATAACGAGTGCGTGCAAAACCCAGTCAGGCGGTAGGGGCACTGCTCTGCTGCGCCCTGGTTGACCTCACCCCCGCTCGGCGCTGACGCGCCTCACCGCCCCCTCTCCACGCAGATGGAGAGGGGGCACGCCAAGCGTAGCGCGGCGGGGGGTGAGGTCAATGCCCCCCGCGCGGCGAGTCGTGCGCCTGGCTTTGCCCCCCTCATCCCCGACCCTTCCCCCTCGCGGGGGGGAAGGGAGAAAAGCGCGCCCGCTGAGCTTCTCCCTCCCTGCGGGAGAGGGGTTTGGGGTGAGGGGAAACAGCGCCCTGGTTGACCTCACCCCCGCTCGGCGCTGGCGCGCCTCGCCGCCCCCTCTCCACACGCGGAGAGGGGGCAAGCCGAGCGCCGCGCGGCGGGGGGTGAGGTCAATGCCCGGTGCCCAGCGAGTCGCGGTCAACCTTTGCGCACCCCCCCCCAATAACGGGTGCTCTGGCACCCTCACGCCCCGTGCGGTATAACCGGCCCACCGCCCACTGATCGCGAGGAGGCCCCCCATGTCTCGTCGGCTTGCCCTGCTGCTCGCCATTGTCCTGCTCACCTTGATTCCTGGCGTCGCTCAGGCCAGAGAGGGGCCGGTCGCCGGGCCGACGGGCATCGGCGACCCGTACTTTCCGGCGCTGGGCAACGGCGGCTACGACGCCCAGCACTACGCCATCGCCCTGACCGCCGACCCCGCCCGCAACACCGTTGACGCGACGGCGACGATCACCGCCCTGGCGACGCAGGAATTGAGCGCCTTCAACCTGGACTTCGCCGGGCCAGCCGTGCTCGGCGTGGAAGTCAACGGCGCGCCGGCAGACTGGGATCGGCGCGAGCGCGAGCTGATCATCACACCGTCTGCGTCGCTGCCCGCCGGGGAGCAATTCACCGTCGCGGTGCGCTACGCAGGCCGGCCCAGCAGCGTGTCCGGGTCGAGCATCCCCATGCTGGTCGGCTGGACGAACTTCGGCGATGGCGTATTCGTCGCCAGCGAACCCTATGGGGCGATGGGCTGGTATCCGGTCAACGATCACCCGCTGGACAAGGCGACCTACGAGCTGCGCGTCACCGTGCCCGCGCCCTATGTGGTGGCGGCCAACGGCACGCTGCACGAGACCATCACCAGCGCGGACGGCGAGGCGATCACCTACGTGTGGGCCTCGCGCGACCCCATCGCCAGCTACCTGGTGACGGTCAACATTGGTCAGTTCGCCGTGATGCACGAGGTCGGGCCGGATGGCCTGCCACTGCGCACGTATTACCCGCCCGATCACGCCGACGCCGTGGCCGCCGAGTTCGCGCGCACTGCCGACATGATCGCCTTCTTCAGCGACGCCTTCGGCCCCTACCCGTTCGAGGCCTATGGCGCGGTGGTCATTGACGCGGCGCTGCCCTTCGCCCTGGAAACGCAGACGATCTCGCTCTTCGGGCGCAACTGGATCACGGGCACGGGCGCAGCTGAGGAGGCGGTGGCCCACGAGCTGGCCCACCAGTGGTTCGGCAACAGCGTCAGTCTGACTCGCTGGGGCGACATCTGGCTCAACGAAGGCTTCGCCACCTATGCCTCGTGGCTGTGGTTCGAGCACGACCGGGGGGCAGACACCCTGGATCAGATCGTCCGCCGCATCTACGGGCAGATCGCCGAAGACCAGGCCGGGGCCTCGTCCGCCCTGCCGCTGAGCAGTTACCTCCCGCCGGGCGATCCGCCGCCGGACGCGCTCTTCAACGGGGGCGTCTATCTACGCGGGGCGCTGACTCTGCACGCGCTGCGCCTGCATGTCGGCGATGAGGCGTTCTTCGCCATCCTGCGCGCCTACTACGAGCGCTACCAGCACGGCAACGCGACGACGGCGGACTTCATCGCCGTGGCCGAGGAGATCGCTGGGGGGCCGCTGGGCGACCTGTTCGACGCCTGGCTATACGCCCCGGCGCTGCCGGACTTGCCGGAGATGGGCCTCAGCGCCGCGCTGCCCGGCGCGCAGTGAGCGCGGATTCTGGCGAAAAGGGCGCTGGGGTTCGGATTATGCGTAGGGGAGAGGCTGCAACCTCTCCCCTACGGCGTTGATCGCTCTTTGCGCTTCAGCGGGGCACGCTCACGGCGCGAGCAGGACGGGGGCGATGCGCTCAATGGCCCAGTCAATGTCGGCGCGGGTGATGACCAGCGGCGGCGCGAAGCGGATGATATGGCGGTGCGTCTCCTTGGCCAGGATGCCGCGCTCCTGCAGCGCTTCGCAGAAGCGCCGCGCGCCGCCTGCTTCCGGCTTGAGTTCCACGCCGATCAGCAGCCCTCTGCCGCGCACTTCGCGGACGTGCGGGCTGTTGATCTCGGCCAGCCGCTCCTGGAAGTACTCGCCCATGGTGACGGCGTTCTCGATCATGCGCTCCTCGACGAGCACCTGCAAGGCCGCCCGCCCAATCGCCGCCGCCAGCGGATTGCCGCCGAACGTGCTGCCGTGGTCGCCGGGGCGGAAGACGCCCAGCACCTCGCGGCTGGATAGCGCCGCCGAGACCGGGTAGAAGCCGCCCGACAGCGCCTTGCCGATGGTCACCACGTCCGGGCGCACGCCTTCGTGATCGCAGGCGAACAGCTTGCCCGTGCGCCCCAGCCCGGTCTGAATTTCGTCGGCGATCAGCAGGACGTTGTGGCGGGTGCACAACTCGCGGGCGCGGCGCAGGTAGCCGTCCGGCGGGACGACGACGCCGCCCTCACCCTGGATCGGCTCGACGATGAAAGCGACCGTGTGGGGCGTGATCGCCGCTTCCAGCGCGTCAGCGTCGCCGAAGGGCACCAGCTTGAAGCCGGGCGTGTAGGGGCCGAAGCCGTCGCGGTACTGCGGCTCGGACGAGAAGCTGATCACGGTGATCGTCCGCCCGGCGAAGTTGCCGGTGCAGGCGATGATCTCTGCCTGGCCGTCGGGCACGCCCTTGACCTCATAGCCCCATTTGCGGGCGGCCTTCAACGCCGTCTCGACGGCCTCAGCGCCGGTGTTCATCGGCAGGACCATCTCGTAGCCGGTCAGCTCGCACAGTTCCTGGTAGAACAGGCCAAGCTGATCGTTGCGGAAGGCGCGGCTGGTCAGCGGCAGGCGCGCGGCCTGCTCGACCAGCGCCTGGCGGATGCGCGGGTGGCTGTGCCCCTGGTTGACGGCGCTGTAGGCGCTCAGGCAGTCCAGGTAGCGGTTGCCTTCCACGTCCCACACCCACACGCCTTCGCCCCGGCTCAACACCACGTCGAGCGGGAGATAGTTGTGCGCGCCGTAGCGATCTTCCAAAGCGATAAGTTCTTCAGAAGACAGATTAGTAAAGGTTTCCATCGTCAACAGAACCTCGGGAGCGTAGCTGTTCGTTTACAGAATCGGGAACAGCCAGTACCGATACTCCCATTGTAGCAGCACCGGCAGACTATTGACAGCCCAGAGAGAGCCGCCGCCAGGGTAAGCGCCTCAAGAGATGCGGGGGTTGGGCGGGCGCGAGGGCACTCAGCGCCGTCACCCGCTTGCCGGATCGCTCTCGCTGCCGTCGAACCGCTCCGCGTCCAGCCCGAATTCGCGCGGCGAGACGCGCCGCGAGAAATCATAGTACACGCGGTAGGGGCCGAAATCGCGCGTGCGATAACTCACCACCGCCGCGTCAAGCCCGGCGGCGATGCGCGCGTCCAGCGCCGGGAAGTTCTGCGTAATCCACACAACGCGTGCAGCGGCCTCAACCTGGGCGCGGTAGGGCGGGTAACGGTCGGTGACGGGGCGGTAGCCCTGCGCGTCGTAGGGCAGCGCCGTGTCGAGAATCAGCGCCTCGCCGGAGCGGAAGATGAGCCGGTACGAAGTCCAGTAGGCTGCGAAGCCGTGCGCGGTGCCCTCGGCGGCCAGGAAGTCGAGCAGCGGCTCGTCGTAGCGCGCCGGGACGCGCAGCGCCTCGACAAGCTGCGGCGTCAGGCCAGTCTCCGTCTGCGCGGCGCGGATGACGGTGCTCATCTGGGCTGCCAGCAACGCCGCCAATGCGCCCGCTGCGAGCAAGCGCCCGGCCCGCCGCAGCCGCTCAAAGCCCAGCGCCACGCCAATCGCCGCCGGAACCCACAGCGGCAGCAGGTAGCGGCCCGTCGCGTCGGAGAACGGCGAGGCCAAGAATACGGCGACGAAGACGCCGAACACCGTCCACACCCAGCGCCGCGCGGGGAGTGGCCTGTTGACCTCACCCCCAGCCGCGCTGCGCTCGGCGTGCCCCCTCTCCATGCATGGAGAGGGGGCGGCGAGGCGCGTCAGCGCTGAGCGGGGGTGAGGTAAAGCGCGCAGCCGGCTCAATCCCGCCGCCAGCGAACTCGTCACCAGGGCCGCGTAGACCAGCGCCGCCACAAGCGCGCCCGTTCCCAGCGCGAGACCGGCCTCCCACGGCAGGCGCAGCCCGTAGAGCGCCGGCAGGCCCAGGCCGATCAGCGCAACCGACGCTTCCCCGCGCGACACCGGATCGGCATTGGGTGCGTGACCGAAGCCGCCGAGCAGAAAGTCGAGCGAGGCCCAGTCGTGGCCCAGGTTGTACAGCCACCAGGGGGCGCTGCCGAGCACGAAAAAGACAGCGCACAGGGCGTAACCTCGCCAGGGGCGGCGGGGCAACGTGCGCAGCCCCACCAGCCCGGCGACGGCGATGGAGACGATGATCGCCGCGTTGGCCCACCAGCCGATGCCCGCCGTCAGACCCAGCATCGCCCAGCGCCAGGGCGCGTCGCGGCCTTCTACGGCGATCTGCCAGCTCCCCAGCAGGACGAGGCTGCCCAGCAGAACCAGCTCGTTGTAGCCGCCCAGCGTGGCCGTGCCGTACAGCGCGCTCAGCGGCGTGGGGATCGCCAGCAGCAGCAGCGCCAGCAGCGCGGCGCGGCGGCTGCCGGTGACCGCCCGTGCCAGCGCGTGCCCAGCGAGCAGCGCCAGCAGCGCCAGCACAAGCTGCACGGCACGCATCGTCGTCACCGACTCTCCGGCGAGGGCGAAGCCCCCGGCGACCAGCAGCGCGTCCAGGCTGCCCATATACGCCTGGCCGTAGAAAAAAGTCGGGATCGGCTGACCCTGGATGATGTGACGGGCCATCAGGCCGACCACCGCCTCATCGGAGTCGAAGGAGACGCGCTCCCCGGCGATCAGCCAGGCGCGCAGCAGCGCGGCGAGCAGCAGGATCGCCGCGAGAGCGAGCGTTGAAGCATGGCGGTTGATCAGGCGCATGGGTGCACCACGCGAGCGACGATAAGAATCCCGTAAAATCTACAACGGAACGGCCCATCGCGCATCCAAAGTGTGGTAGGCTATGGACGAACAGGCTATCCTCAGGCGGGCGCTGCTCGCCTGAGCATCTTGTCAACCGAGCGAGGAATTCCATGAGCAGCAACAGCCTGAGCTTCACCCTGAACACCAGCACCCGCGCCGAGCAGGAAGCCGCTCCGTCCGGCGGCGTGCAGCACGAGCGGGTGATTATCATCGGCTCCGGCCCCGCCGGGCTGACCGCCGCCCTCTACACGGCGCGGGCCAACCTGCACCCGCTGGTCATCGCCGGGCACGAACTGGGCGGACAGGTCTCGCTGACCTACGAGATCGAGAACTACCCCGGCTTCCCGCAGGCATTGACCGGGCAGGAGCTTGTCGAGCAGATGAAGGCACAGGCCGAACGCTTCGGGGCGCGCCTCAAGCTCTACAGCGCGGTGACGGAAGTGGACTTCGCGGATGGCTCGCCCTTCCGCCTGAAAACCGACGACGGCGGCGAATACCTGGCCGACGCGGTGATCGTCACCGTGGGCGCGACGGCGCGCCGCCTCAACGTGCCGGGCGAGAAGGAATTCACCGGGCGCGGCGTCAGCTATTGCGCCACCTGCGACGGCTTCTTCTTCCGCGACCAGGACGTGATCGTGGTCGGCGGCGGCGACTCGGCCATCGAAGAGGCGCTGTTCCTGACCAAATTCGCCAGGCGGGTAGACGTCGTCCACCGCCGCGACCAGTTGCGCGCCGGCGCCACGCTGCAAAAGCGCGCCCAGGCCAACGAGAAGATTCACTTCATCTGGGACACGGTGGTGGAAGAGATCAGCGGCGAGGACAAGGTGCGCGCGGTGCGTCTGCGCAACGTCAAGACGGGCGAGGTGCGCGAGCACCCAACCGACGGCGTGTTCATCTTCGTCGGCCACGACCCCAACAGCGACCTGTTCCAGGGGCAGCTTGAGCGCGATGAGTACGGCTACGTGATCACCGACCGGCTGATGCGCACCAATATCGAGGGCGTCTTCGCCGCCGGAGAGGTGCAGGATCGCATCTACCGCCAGGTGGCTACCTCGGTTGGGCAGGGCACAGCGGCGGCCATGTCCGCCGAACGCTGGCTGGCCGAGCACGAAGCGTAACGCGCGCACGATATGGAATCAGGAGCCATGCTCTCCGCCAGGAGCATGGCTTTTCTGATCGTTTGAAGGTATCTTCGGACTCTGGACGTTCTCACAGCGAGGTATCCTACCCATGTCCCCTGCTTCCTGGCGACCCGGCCCCCTGCTCTACGAAATCAACACCTGGCCCTGGCTGCATGCGCTGAGCGTCGCCCGCCAGGAACCGGTCACGCTGGGCACCGTGCCCGACGAGACACTCGACGCGCTCGCTGCCTGGGGGTTCGACGCAGTATGGCTGATGGGCGTCTGGGAGCGCAGCCCCCTGGGTCGCCAGGCGGCGCTGGAGCATCCCGATCTGCAGGAGGGCTACCGCCGCGCCCTGCCCGACTTCACGGCGGAGGATGTCATCGGTTCGCCCTACGCAGTGCGCCGCTACGCTGTTGACCCGGCGCTGGGCGGGCCGGGGGAGCTGGCTGCCCTGCGGGCACGACTGGCCGCGCGCGGGCTGAAGCTGATCCTCGACTACGTGCCCAACCACGTCGCTCGCGATCATGAATGGTTGCAGACAGCGCCGGAATGTATCGTCCAGGGATCGCCCGACGACCTGAAGCTACAGCCCGGCTACTTCTTCAGCGGGCCGGGCGGGCGCGTCTTTGCGCATGGCCGCGACCCCCACTTCCCCGCCTGGACAGACACCGCGCAGATCAACGCCTTCAGCCCCGCCGCGCGCAACCGCGCCGCCACGACTCTGCTGGAGATCGCCGGGCAGTGCGACGGATTGCGCTGCGATATGGCCATGCTGGTCACCAACCGCGTCTTCGGGCAGACGTGGGGCGAGAACGCCGCCGCTGTCCCGGAAGCTGAGTTCTGGGAGGTGGTCATTCCAGTCGTCAAGGAGCAGAATCCCGATTTCCTGTTCCTGGCCGAGGTCTATTGGGACCTGGAATGGGAGCTGCTGGCCCAGGGCTTCGATTACGCCTACGACAAGCGGCTGTACGACCGGCTGGTCGAGGGGTCGGCGCGGACGATTGGCGAGCACCTGCACGCCGATCTGGTTTTCCAGCGGCATATGGTGCGCTTCATTGAGAATCACGACGAGCGCCGCGCGGCTGAGGTGCTGGGGCCGGGCCGCGACCGGGCCGCTGCTGCGCTGGTGACGACGCTGCCCGGCGCGGCGCTGCTGCACGAGGGTCAGCTTGCCGGGCACCGCGTCCGGCTGCCAGTGCAGCTTGGCCGCCGCCCCGCCGAGCCAAGCGACGCCGCGACACTGGCCTTCTATGGGGCGCTGCTCGCCGAAGCGCGGCACCCTGTTTACCACGAGGGTGCATGGCGGCTGCGCGCGACTTCGCCGGCCTGGGATCTCAACGCCACGCACCGCAGCCTGATCGCCTTCACCTGGCAGGCGGGCGAGGAGCGGCGGCTGGTTGTGGTCAATTACTCGGCGGCGTCGGCGCAGGGGCGGGTGCGCCTGCCCGATTTCGGACTGGAGGGGCGAGCGTGGACGCTGCACGACGCGCTGGACGGGGCCGACTACCAGCGGAGCGGCGACGAGATGGTCAACGACGGGCTGTACGTGGACTTGCGGCCCTGGGGGATGCATGTCCTCAGCATCAGGGCCTTACCGTAGCAGCGACAGCATCACCGGGCGAAGATGTGCCGGTCGTCCGCGCTTTCGATAGTGTACTGCTGCGCCGCGAGCCAGCCCCGCAGCGCCTCCGCTCGCCGGTGATGCTCCACTACCAGGCGGGGACGGCAATGCTGCACCAGGGCGATCCCCCCTTCAAGCGCGTCCAACTCATAGCCCTCGATGTCAAGGATCAGAATGTCCGGGCAGGTGCCCGTCTCGCGCCAGTAATCGTCGAGCGTTGTCGCCTGCACTTCCAGGCACCGCGCCTCGCCGCCCGCCGCCAGATGATGCTTGCCGTCCGATGACCCTTCGGCCATACGCACCGGGCCGGCCTGGCGCGCGATACACTGCGGCACTAGCGTGATCAGGGCGCTCAGGCGGGGGTTCGCGGCTACGTTGCGCCGCAAACAGGCGGCGTTCTCCGGCCAGCCCTCGAAGGCCACAACCTGCCCCTGGCCCTTCAGGAGGTGGGCGACGTACAGGGCGTGAATGCCCACATGCGCCCCCACATCCCAGACGACCATACCCGGCCTGATAGTGCGCCGCAGCCAGCGCGTGACCGCCGGCTCGTAGGCCCGGTAGAAGACGTTCCGGCGGCCCATCATGGGGGTGGCCAGCTCAAACGCCAGGCCGCGGTAGGGGCCGAACCAGACGCGGCGCGTCGTCCCTTCGCGCAGCCAGGGATTGACCGCGAGCGCATGGAATGGTTTTCGTGCCCATGCCTTGAGATGCTTTCCAATCATCTCTCCCAGCTTTCTAGTCGGCACTCTCAGCCTTCGAGTTATTTCGCTCCCACTCCCCCCTGGCGCACGACGATGGTGTTTTTGCGCCCGCCGCCGGATTCCCCGAACAGGCTGCGACGAGCCAGGATGTAGCTGAGCCGACAGTGCGCGCGCCGTCTGGCCGATTCAGGTGTATTCTGCTTTTGTGAAACCTGGTATGCACGGGTGCCCGAATAGCAGACTTCGGAAGTCTCCGAAGACTTCCGAAGTCTGGTGCAGTGCCAGGCCCCTCTCCCTGCACAATTGTGAGATGCATCTGCACCCGGCTGATGCAGGCTCGCGCTACAGAATCTTGCTCAGGAACAGCTTGGTGCGCTCGTGTGATGGGTTGCTGAACAGCACGTCGGGCGCGTCTTCCTCGATGATCACACCCCCATCCATGAACACCGCCCGATCCGCCGCCGCCCGCGCAAAGCCCATCTCGTGCGAGACGACGACCATCGTCATGCCCTCTCTGGCCAGGGTGAGCATCACGTCCAGCACTTCCTTGATCATCTCCGGGTCGAGCGCGCTGGTCGGCTCGTCGAAGAGCATGATCTTGGGGTTCATGGCCAGGGCGCGGGCGATGGCCACGCGCTGCTGCTGCCCGCCCGAAAGCTGCGCCGGATACGAGTCCGCCTTTTCGGGGATGCCCACTTTGGCCAGCAGCTCGTTCGCCCTGGCCATGGCCTCGGCCTTCTTGCGCTTGCGCACCACGCGCTGGGCCAGCACGATGTTGCCCAGGGCTGTGCGGTCGGGGAACAGGTTGAACTGCTGGAAGACCATGCCCACTTCGGCGCGCACCTTGTTGATGTTGCGCGCGCCCTTCAGCAGGATGCCGTCCACAGTGATCGAGCCGCCGTCGAGCGTCTCCAGGCGGTTGATGCAGCGCAGCAGCGTGCTCTTGCCAGAGCCGCTCGGCCCGACGATGACCACGACCTCGCCGGGCTTGATGTTCAGGCTGACGCCGTTGAGGGCGTGAACCGTCCCGCGCAGGGTGTGGAAGCGCTTGTGGGCATTCTCAATCTTGATGATCGGTTCCAGGGGTTGGCTCATGGCATCACCTCCACACGCTTAATGAGGCAGTCGCGTGCGCCGCTCGATGATGCGCACGACCATCGAGAGGAACAGCGTCATCAGCAGGTACAGGATGGCGACGGTGTTGTAGCCTTCGAAGGCGCGGAACGTGCGCGAGACATACAGGCGGCCCAGTTGCAGCAGGTCGGGCAGGGCCAGCACCGAGATCAGCGCCGAATCCTTGAGCATGGCGATGAAGTCGTTGCCCAGCGGCGGCAGCACCACGCGCACGGCCTGGGGCAGCACCACGAAGCGCATCCCCTGCGGGTAGCTCATGCCCAGGCTGCGCGCTGCCTCCATCTGCCCCCGGCTGATGCTCTGGATGCCAGCGCGGAAGATTTCGGCAATGAACGCGCCATAGCCAAAGGCCAGGCCCAGCACCGCCTCCTGCTCGTCGCTGAGGTTGACCCCAAAGGTGTCGCGTATCTGCGGGCTGACCACGAAGCCCGCGTAGAGCAGGATGACCAGCAGCGGGATGCCGCGCACGACCTCGACGTAGAGCGTCGAGACGGCGTAGAGCACCGGGTTGGTCTGCACGCGCAGCAGCCCGAAGAACAGGCCAATGAGCAGCGCCAGCCCGTAGGCCTGGAAGGTCACGCGCAGCGTCAGGAAAATGCCCGCGTTGCAGCCACGCAGGTTGTTCAGCGCGCACGCGCCTGGCTCCATGCGCCGGTTCTCGACGATCTTGGAGCGATCCAGGTCAATATACTGCGCCTCGGTCGTGACCAGGCGGATCTCGTCGTCCGTCTCCCATTCGATGCGCCCGGTGAGCACGTCATCGTTGAGCTTGACGGTCACCTTGCAGCCCTTCTGGCATTCGCGCGGCGGGGTGGGCAGGGCGACGCCCGCGCGGGGATTGTCCTCCACCCATGTCTCGACATAGCGCCGGTCGGGGCCGTCGTCCAGGTAGAGCAGCGCGTCCGCTTCGCCTGCGCCGGTCGCGGCCAGGGCCTCGTCGAGCGTGCCATAGCCGATCAGCACCACGCGCGATTGGCCATCGGCGTAGCGCAGCGGGACCGGCACGTCGTCCAGCGTCTCCAGCTCGTCGAGCGCCTTCATGATGTCGGTGTCCAGCACGAAAGCGATGCGCACTTCGTCGTCCGGCACAATGGAGCGCGCCGCGCTGCGCGCGTTGAGAGCCACCGTCAGCGTGGGCACATCGAAGCGGTCTATATCGCTGCGCCGGATCTCGCGCGTGTTGCCGTCGGGCAGCGAGAGACTCAGGTTGGTGTTGGACAGCGTGTTGAGCGTGCCGGTGACGATCTCGCCCTGGCGCTCGATGGTGACATATTCGCCCTCTTCGCAGCCGGGCGCGTTCACCTGGGTGCACGGGATGACCGTGCGGCTGAGCACGCGCGAGACAGCGAATGTCTGCGCCGCTTCGTTTACAGTGCGGATGGTCATCGTCTTGTCGGTGCGCTTGGTCAGCGTGCCGCTGACGGTGACGCGCTCAATATAGGTGAGCGTGATCTGCTCGTTGCCCCCCACCATCTCGCGCTGCTCGTCCACAATGCGGTCCTTGGGGATGGTCACCAGGCCGCCGTCTGTGCGCAGGGTGATGGACGCCGGGTCTTCGGCCAGGAGAAAACCGGTGCGCGTGACCTGGGAGGTGCCAATGACCGTGTCTAACAGCTCGTCCACTACTGTCGTAACCGAATCCTGAGTTTCGCCCGCATAGCGACCGACGATCATGGTCGGCTCGCCGACGATCTGCACGACGTTGTACAGGTCTTCGGTGGAAGACTGGGGATTGTCGGTCAGCGACTGAATGACGCGCCGATACGCTTCCGAGGTGAGCATGGAGTAGAGCACGGCGACTGCCACCACGCCCAGAATGAGCGCCCACCAGGGCAGCCCGGCCAGCCAGTTGATAATGCGCTCGTAGGGGCCAGGTGGGGTGAGGCCATCGCCAGACTCGTCGGGCGGGGGCAGATGGATCGGCTGGCTTTGCTCAGTGCGCGTTCTTTCGTCCATGAGCCTGTCTCACTTGGGTGTCCAATGGCAAAATGCTTGCCGGTACAGGCAGACAGAGGCTCGCGCGGAATTCCCCCGTGTGTGACAGCAGGCTCCGACGTTCCTCTTGGCGACACACTGCCCCTCTCAGAAGTCCAGGGACGGACAGTGTGAAGCGTTGATCTCGCCAGCGCAGCGCTGGCTATTTCCCGCTAAACCCAGCGCGGCGTATGCCACACGGGATGGAAAACCTCCAGCAGCACACACCGCGCCAGTTCAGCCGGGGAGAGACAGCGGGGACTGTCTCTCCCATGACCATGCGTCAGGTCACTCCTGGGGCAGGAACATTTCGGGCGGCTTGACGCCGAACCATTTCTCGAACAACTCCTGGTAGGTGCCATCGGCGATGATCTCGGCCAGGGCTTTGTTGACGGCATCGAGCAGCTCTGGCCTGTCCGGCTGGATGGCCATGCCGTAGTACTCCTCGCTGAGCGGCGGGCCAACCAGCACCGCGCCCAGCTCGGGGTTCTTCTCGATGATGTCGGCGCTGACCGGGCCATCGTTGACGATGGCATCGGCGTCACCGGAAGCCAGCGCCTGGAAGGCCAGCGTGATCTCGTCGTAGCGCAGCATCTCCACGCCAGGAATCTCGCTGGCGAAGATGTCGCCGGTTGTGCCCGCCTGGACGGCAACCCTCAGCCCGGCCAGGTCGTCCACATCCTGGATTTCACCCGCGCGGGACTCCAGCACGGCGATGCGCTGGTTGGCGTAGAAGTAGGGGTTGGTGAAGTCCACGATCTCTTCGCGCTCGGCGGTGATCGTCGCCGCCGACGCTACCATGTCGAACTCACCAGAGGCCAGGGCGACGAAGATGCCATCCCAGCGCGTGTTGACCAGCTCG